>UMIC01003177.1_pt1 | contig 122035 bp, 98 predicted proteins | sample 1965681 | NCBI WGS metagenome assembly UMIC01 (sample SAMEA4836114, study PRJEB28245) | human gut metagenome | biome: gut microbiome; material: fecal sample | place: Denmark | collected 2008
TGTATCGTTAAAGCTGTTTTTGATCTGGAAGCCTTCTGGCAGTTTCTCCAAGCCGCTGAATGCTTTTGTTACCTGTACACTTCCGCTAGCTGGTTTCTCCGTGTTTGCTACATAAATCGTATCACCACTGTAATATTCATTAGAAGCTGATGGAGAATCTACAAATTTAAATTCTATTGGTGTGGAATCAAGCTGATATCCTTCCGGTGCAGTTATCTCAACTAAATAATATGTTCTGTCCTTTACAAATGCCCAGCCATTTTTATCCATATCAGTTTGCAGTTCTGCATTTCCATCGTCATTTGTTGTACAGGTAACAATGTTATCGTTTTTATCTGTGACCGGTACTCCGTTGCCATTATCATCCCGTTTATAAAGCTGGAATACTGCACCTGCTAATTTGCTGGACTGATCACCTGCTTTATATTTACGGATCTTGATTCCCAGCCGTGAACCGCCACCACCGGCACTTCCATTTAAAGTTACCGTTTTGGAAATATTGATGCCATCTCCACAGCCGGTCAGTTCTGCTCTGTTGGAGTAAGTAACCTGACCACTGCCAAGTACTCGTGCATCATAAGTGATCTCAATGACTTTTTCATCCGGTATACCTGTGATTGTAAGCGTACCGTTATTTTCATTAGGAACAACCTTCTGTGTGATATCTTCTCCGTCAGCCTTCACGACAAGACTGCTTGCATCATAGCGCAGTGTCGTAGACATGGTATCTGTCAGAGTTAGTGACTCTCCTCCGTTTAATTTCAGCCCTGCTTCATTTGCTTTGATAGTAAAATGTACTTTATTTGTGCTGTACTCAAAAGCATCCGATTTAGTTAATGGTTTGCATGTGTAATCAACATCTACCTGACTGTCTGCACCACCCCAGCTTGCCTCATTATGAAGCTTGTAGGTATGATTAGGAGCTACAAGTGCAAGCTTCTGCAACTCTTTAAGTGCATTCTCATCTTTTGGAATCAGTGTATATCTTAATTGGTAATACTTATAATATTCATTATCCGCATCCTTTGGATAACTGTCAATTTTAAAGCCTGTAGATGTAGCTGAAACATTTCCTCCTTTTGTCTCACCCTGATACCATTGATTATTACTACCGGCAATCTGAGGGTTTTCATACACTTTAAAGTATTCTGTTGGGAACGTATCTGTAACTTCATCCCCATCTGTTACATCACCTTTGAATGTTAACGTAAAATCAAATTTAGGATAATCAACATTGCCAATCTTTACTGTTCCATTGCACTGTCCAGATTTTGAAAGGGATGTTTTGGTAACATGAACTGTATCACTTGCTGTTATATTTGGTCCTGTCAACTTTGCAGTATTGGTATGACCATATCTCCATGCCTCATCTGTTTGTGCCCATTCGGAATCCACATTAGTGCTATAGGTAATTTCTAATGTTCTCTTTTCACCGGTGCCTTTCAGACCTTTCTTTATGGTACCATCGGTGTCTCTATAACTAAATGCAATTGTTATTGTCTTTCTATCCTGAGACAGTGTGTCCGTATGAGTCTCATCTGCATCCAGATATTTCACAGTAATACCTTCACCATCATATACATCCAGATAAGGATCACTACATGGCAGACTGTCTACAAGCGTTGCATTCGGAATTCCGTTTACCGGTACGGTTACTGTGATGGTCCATGTAATTTTTTTGTGATCTGCACTCAGCTTTCCTTGTTTAGCAATAGCAGCTCCTTTATTTCCCTCATTCGGTCCAACTGGTGCTGTCGCACTTCCACTGCCACCGCCATCTACAGATGCATTGTTTTTCAGATCAGTTTTATCATAGAAGCTGGAGTTATCAGCCGCAGTTGCATAGCTGATCTCATAAGAGACATTTCCATCACTCTCCGGTGCTGTATATGACCAACTGATAATATTTCCATTACTGTCTTTGGCTAAATTAAGATTTGACCACGGAATAGTTCTGACCTCACCAGTAGATACCTGAATCGTAATTCCACTGCCTGTATAATGCATGTATGCCTGTGAATTGCTATCGATCGTGTCGGTAATATTCTTCCCGGACATAGATGCTCGCTTTGATTCATTTACTACAAGCTTCCAGGGTATATTACTCGGATCTGTTACCACACCATTTTCTGTAGCGCCTGTCATTGATTTGGAAATAGAGATTTTGTTATTAATATCCTTATCATATGTATCTGTTTTCTCTTCTTTTTTCTCTCCATCAACAATAACACTTGCTGTGTTTTTCTTATTGTCTACAGACACAGTACCATTTGCCGGTATCTTACTGTAATCTACTTCTGCAGTATATGTGATGGTAACAACCTCATCATGAACCATATCTCCTACTGCATACTGAAAACCGTTTCCTGAAGGAGTAACATCCTGACTGAGATTATCTCTTTTATTTGATGTAATTGATTTGATTTCCTTGAATTTGAGGATTTCTCCCGAAAGCGCATCAGTTACCTGCACCTTCTGGTTTGCGCCCTTCGATGTTACTTCAACAGTATATGTAAGTTCATTTTTATTGGAATCATAATCAGAATGAGTTTTATTTATAGACACACTACTGCTATTATCTATATGAAGTGTCTTGTTTGTACTGGCTCCGAATTTGATTTCCTGTCCATTTTTATTTGCATCAAATTTCGCACCAATTTTTATCCAGAAATGAACATCTCCAGAACCTGTCAGATTTGGATCATTATTGTTCAGCTTTACAATTAACGTCCTTCCATCTTTGGACAGACGTGCTTTATTACCCGTTACCGTATGTCCATCGATATTCAAATCAAATTCCTGTGCTGAAGCAAGCCATGAGTTTAATAGTGCATCAGGTAAAGTATATTCCAGTTCTCCTGCAGTATTAAACTGCATTCCTTCCGGATTCTCCTTAAACGTTAATTCGATTTCGTAATCTGTATCTGGCAAAATTGTAGTGTTATCGTTCCATTCCGCCCCATTCAAAGTTACTGATGTAACGAAATTAGATAAATCTGCGGAGCTTTCCGCTGGCTCCACCGCATCCCCACTCACTGCCTTCACAAATACAAACGGAGAGAATCCCTCTGTGACAACATTCGCTGCAACTACTGCGCCGTTGCCGTCCTGTGATGCGCTTCCTGCTGCAACTGCCTGTCCGTTTACGATATGAAGTACATATATTAGAAGGAACTCCTGCGTCTCCGGTCATGGTAAGGATCGGGCTATTGAATGACAGGCTGACATTTGCAGACTGATTGACTGCGATTTCCTGTCCGTCTTCTTCAAAATGCATATCATATGCGGTTGCATCGAGAACGGTAAGTCCGTTGTTTATTACCCACTGTGATACGGCTGCTTCTGCATTATTTACAAAATAATCGGAATCTACGCTGTACTGCTTTGCTACGAAAACAGCTTTGTCAGAAATAGGCTGTGACAGGGTAACGTTTGCAGTTGCATTATCAACTGCGCCACTGAACTGAGCCTTTGTAGCTGTCTCTGCCGGTGCCTCTGTAACAGCCGGAGCTTCTGTTGCCTGTGGTGTCTCCGTAACTGCTGCATTCTCCTGCGGAGCCTCTGTCTGCTCTGCTTCCTGTGCAGGTGCTTCTGTCGGTGCAGCTTCCTGTGCCGGAGCTTCTGTTGCCTGCGGAGCTTCTGTCACTTCTGCAGTCTCCTGCTCTGCCGGTGCCGCCGGTTCCTCTGCTGCCGGTTGCTGCTCCTGTGCCTTATCTGAATCGGGAACAGATGCCTCCGGTTCACTCGCCTCCGATACTTCAGCTACTGCCTCCGTATCCTGATTCTGTGCTTCCTGGGTGTATTCCGCCAGCTCCTCAGCCAGTGTAGTTACACTGCTCTGCTGTACGACCATCAGAGCAACAAGAAGAAATGTTAAAAATCGTTTACCTTTTTCAAATTTTTTCATCTCTTCATTCCATCCTTTCCTTATTGTAATTGAATTTATAATAATAAATATTCATATTTCGCAAAGCCTTCCCGTTCGCATTGACAGACTATGCATATGATATTTAAATATGATTATACAAAATATATTATAATTTCTTACGTATCGACAAGCACGACTATTTTTACGCATATTTTCCCTTTTTTGCGCATTTTCAACATTGTATACACAAAAAAACAATTTTTTATATGAAAATTGCCTATAAATTTGTGATATACTGCACGACCAACAACTGTCCTTCCGGACGGAATTTCAGTAGTGCACCACTTTTACGTGCATAGTTACTCACACTGACAAGTCCGTATCCATGACCGTCAACTTTATCTGTTACCGGAAGTCCCGTCTCCCTTGAAATGTCCAGTTTTCCAAAATAATTATTTCTGATTTCGATGATGAGCTGTTCTTTTTTGGGTTCGATTCTGACAGATACTTTTCTTTCCTGCGAATCCGGAACTTTGCATACCGCTATAAATGCATTTTCAAGAAGATTGCTGAGCATAGTCGCAAAGCCGAAATCTTTTGCCTGCTCAAACTCTGCCGGGACATCTATCTTGTAGGTAAAGTCAATTTGCGCTCTTTCAGCTTTCGCATGATAGATTCCGATAATGCCATTGACAATGGAATTTTCGCAGTACCGGATTTCTTTCAGGGATTCAAGCTGCTGTCCTGACTTTTCCAGTAATTGGTATATCTCATCATACTGTCCTTCATCCAGAAGGCTTTTAATCAGCGCATACTGATGACGGAGGTCGTGTCTTTGAATAGCCAGTAGTTTCTGGTGATTCCGCACGGTCCTTGCCTCATGCAGGATACCCTCCGTATATTTCTCCATAAGGGCCGATGCGTTGATCTTCTCTGCCTCATTTCTGGATTGTGCAATACCGATGATCAGTGACACATAATAAAAACCCATCAGAAGAAACACACATATAAGTGCTCCACAGATATTCGGCACCTCTGCAATAGAAACCGGCCACACAGTCATTCCATAAACCGTTATATAAAACAAAATCGGCATCAGACAGATACGGTTCCATTTCCTGTTCGCCATTTCCAACTCCATAAGATAATTTTTTCTAACGGTACGTACAAGCAGATAGAGCAACGTTGCATGAATCAATATCTGACTTGTCAATGCCCGTGCCATGCCCCCACAAAAAACAAGAACCACTTCTGCAACTACATTTCCAATCATCACATAGTTTGATGAACAAAGTACTGTGAAAACTGCCCGCCAGTCTGAATATCTGCAAAGGAACAGAGCCGCTGCCTGCACAATAACAACCCACAGCAACACGTTAAGCAGCCTGTTCATATGCACCGTCGGGTCAAAATTCATATAATCCACAATACTCGTCAGGATAAATGCCGTTGCCGTTCCCATTATCACTTTCCATTTTTGTTTCGTCAGCGGAAGAAACAGAAGCAAAAAAGCAAGCTGAAAAATCATAGATGATCGATAGATTAAAAATTCATTCATATGATTTCATCTCCAAACGTATAGGCCATATATTTGTTCTGCAGCTCCGTCTTACGGCGCTTCGCGACCGGAATTTCTGTCCCGTTATCAAGCAGAACATAATTTTCTCTTATGCTCTTTATGTATTTCAGATTCACAAAAAATGATTTATGTGTCTGCACAAATTCCTTTTCATCTGCAAGGGGTGCAACCACCTCCTCAAAAGTTCCGTTACGTCTGCCTGCTTCGATCTCCCGTCCGCTTCGAAGGTTATATCTTACATTTCTTCCTATATTTTCTACATAAGTAATGTCCATGATCGGAACCTTCTGCGGACCTTCTTCACTCATGATATGCATATATTTCTGTGGTCTTGCATCATATAAAGTCTTGGTCATATCGAGTGTTTTTTTCAATTCTGCGTACTCGACCGGCTTTAGTAGATATCCCAGTGCATGAATTCCAAAAGCATCCATTGCATATTCTGTGGTGGACGAAGTATATATGACCATTGTCTCGTCGCCTTTTTTGCGAATTTCGCGTGCCAGACTGATTCCGTCCCGCTCCGGCATCACAATATCCAATATCCACAAATGATACATATCTTCTGTATGACTTTCCAGCAAATCATTCGGATTGTGAAACGCATCCACCACAATCTCACTGTCGGAATTATCATCTTTCCATTTATTTACCATATCCAAATTTAAACGTAAATCTCTTTCACTGTCATCGCATATTGCTATTCTGAACATAGACAATATTCCTCCTCCGGTATCCGGACTTATATAGTTTCAGTCCCTTTAACCTTGTATCATCATTTTATCAAAAAAAGAACACCTTGTGTGAAAGAATAAACGAAAAATCTACGAAACTCTCTTTCAACAAGATGTTCTTCTATATTTATATCTGTTTTACATGGAAATCCATCCAAATGCGTTCGCCACGGAACTCAAAAGAATGATTACCGCAAAGATCGGGCAGAGATACCGGATCATAAAATTAAAGACTTTCTTTCTCTTAAATGTGCCTTCGCCATGCAGAACTTCTTCCTCGATCTTCTTCACACCGATCACTCTGGAGATCAGAAGACAGGTCGCAAATGCCGCGATCGGCATCATCACAGAGTTTGTCAGGAAGTCAAAGAAATCAAGGAACTGCATTCCGATGATCTTTACACAGGCAAGCGGTCCATATCCCAGGGAAGAAAGACTTCCGAGAACAAGCATGATCGCACCGACTACCAGTGTGGACTTCTGTCTGCACCATTTCAACTCATCCTGAAAGGTCGATACAGCACTTTCGGTCAGAGCAATCGAACTTGTCAGTGCCGCACAGAGTACCAGCACAAAGAATAAAATTCCGATCGGGGTTCCCAGTCCCATGCTTGCAAAGACTTTCGGAATCGTGATAAACATCAGGGACGGTCCTGCCTGCAGTGTATCCGGATCTCCGCCTGAGAATGCAAAGACTGCCGGAATGATCATCAGACCTGCCATGATTGCGATCGCTGTATCAAAGATTTCTACGTTTGTTGTGGAACCTTCAATGGATACGTCTTTTTTCATGTAGGAACCAAAAGTTACCAGAATACCCATAGCGATTGAAAGTGAATAGAACATCTGTCCCATTGCTGCCACAACGGTCATCCATGAGAAATTCTCAATATTCGGTATCAGGAAATATTTTACGCCTTCCAGTGCTCCCGGTCTTGTCACAGAATAAACTGTGATCAGAATAGACAAAAATACCAGAACCGGCATCATAAATTTCGAAACACGCTCAACACCGTTACGTACCCCTGCATAAATGATTGCTACTGTGAATACCGCAAAAATCAAAAAACAGACTTCTGTGGATACTCCATTGGAAATAAATTCTGAGAAATATCCGTCTGTCGCAAGCTTCTGGCTGTTGCCCTTTACATATTCAATCAGGTATTTGATTACCCAGCCGCCGATTACTGAGTAATACGGCACGATCAGGATCGGAATGATCGCGTTGATCCAGCCGCCGAATGACAGCCATTTAGATTTGCCGAATTTGGCAAAAGCACCGACCGGACTTTTCTTCGTCATTCGTCCAAGTGCAGTCTCTGCCACGATCATTGAATAACCAAATGTCAGTGCCAGAATAATATAAATCAGTAAAAAAATGCCGCCGCCGTATTTTGCCGCCAGATACGGGAATCTCCAGATATTTCCCAGTCCGACGGAAGCTCCGGCCGCGGATAGTACAAATCCGAGTTTGCCGGAAAACGTGCTTCTCTCATGATGCTGTTTTTCCATAAATCAGCCCTCTCCTGTGATTATTTAATTCTTTTTAATTCGTATTCTCTGGTTCCAAGTCCGACTTTTTCTGCCTGGTCAAGAGTTGCTTTCCATTCGATGTTTGGATTGGAATCTTTGAAATGATCATGGTGGCAATGCCATCCAGGCTCTGCCAGATGTTCTCCAAGCTGACTGTCTGCGATCGGTGTTGCCTTCAGACATGCATCTGCACATGCCTGATCCAGTGCAACCGGGTCAAAACTTGCAAACATTCCGATATCCGGAAGAATCGGTGCATCATTCTCTCCATGGCAGTCGCAGTTCGGGCTGATATCCTGAACCAGCGCAATATGGAAATGCGGACGGCCATGACAGACAGCCTGCGCATATTCTGCCATCTTACGGTCAAGAAGTTCGTTTGCACTGCTGTTCGGATTGTATACAGCATCAAAACTGCAGGCTCCGATGCAACGGCCGCAGCCTTTGCATTTATCATAATCGATCACTGCTTTTTTGTTGACATATGTAATCGCATCACTGCCACATTCTTTTGCACAGCGGCGGCAGCCACGACAGACTTCTTCGTTGATCGCCGGTTTTCCGCTTGAATGCTGCTGCATCTTTCCTGCACGGCTTCCGCAGCCCATACCGATGTTTTTCAGTGCGCCGCCGAATCCGGTAGTCTCATGACCTTTGAAATGAGTCAGACTGATAAAAATGTCTGCATCCATGATCGCATGTCCGATAAATGCGGTCTTGCAGTATTCTCCATTTACAACAGGAACTTCTACTTCATCGGTTCCGCGAAGTCCGTCGCCAATGATAATCTGACAGCCTGTCGTAATTGTATTAAATCCATTGAGATTTGCACAGTCCAGATGTTCCAGTGCGTTTTTTCTGCTTCCCGGATACAGTGTATTGCAGTCTGTCAGAAACGGCATACCACCCTGCTCTTTACACAGATCTGCTACTGCTTTGGCATAGTTCGGACGTAGGAATGCCAGATTTCCCAGCTCACCAAAATGCATTTTGATTGCTACAAATTTACCGTCCATATCAATATCTTTGATACCGGCTGCGATACAGAGTTTTTTCAGCTTGTCAAGCTGGCTGGTTCCGACCGGGCAGCGGAAATCCGTAAAATAAACTGTAGGTTTTTCCATTTTAAACCCTCCTGCAATTTTCATATGTATATAAAAGATTATCCCTTTTATACTTTATAAAGTCAAGAGGCTCTTTTATACTGGCTTGCAGGTACATCCGATTCCGAGTCCATCCGGACCGATATGGCAGGACAGGCCGAAGGAAAGCTTATCACACATAACTTCCATTCCCGGAAAGCTTTCCCGGATCTGATTTACCCATTCTTCTGTCACTTCATCGTTGCTGCTGGATGCCGCCATCAGGTATACTTCTCCTGCTGCATATTCTTTTGCAAAATTTGTCTCCAGTTCTTCCTTCATTGCATCGATCATGACCTTACGTGACTTTTTCAGTCCGCGGCATTTCTGGTAGGTATCAAGTTTTCCTGTGCTGAAATGCATGACAGGTTTGATATTCAGGACATTTGCCGCCAGTGCGGTTACGGAACTTATTCTTCCGCCTTTTTTCAGGTATTCCAGTGTGCTGAGGCCGATGTAGATGGTCATTTTTTCTCTGGTTTCCTCCAAAATCTTCTTGATCTCGGCTGCGCTGTATCCTTTTTCCACCATCTCTACTGCGTCAAGGACAGAACGGTGCATTGGTGTCGCCACACGGCCATTATCAACGACAAATACCTTTCCGGCAAATGCATCATCATTTGCCATTGCCGCTGCTGCCATACAGGAACCGCTCAGCGCGCTGCTGAGAGGAATATAGACGATTTCCTCGTATTCTTTCAGCATTTCTTTCCACATATCAATAACTTCTGCCGGGGACGGCTGTGAAGTAGACACATCTATGCCCTTTCGAAGCATATCATAAAATTCATCCCTGGATAGATCTACACCTTCACGATAAAGTTTCTCTCCGATATAAAAAGGCATCGGAAGAACTCTTATACCAAGTCGTTCTGCTTCTTCCGGTAAAATTCCGCTGTGACTGTCTGTCATGATTCCTGTTTTTTTCATATTGTTTCTGCTCCTTTGTATTTCCACTGTTCAAACTTCTTATAATGACTTGATGATCGGCATTACATAATCGATCATTTCTTCCGGTGTTTCTTTCATTTCATCCATGATCCAGCGCCTGGATACGCCATCCAGTACGCAGAGTTTTACAACCCATCCATATTTCTCTTCCATATTCGGGTCTGCGGACTCGACGGCTTTACGTTTTTCATGGATTTTTTCTCCGAGGCGTTTTGTAAAAAAATCCATATTCAGTCCGCGGATTGCCCACATTTCTTTATAATTCAATGATATCTGATAAAAATAATTAAACAGATACTCCCGTATTTTACGCTCATCTGTCGTATCCAGCATCGGCAGAAACTCGATATTCAACTTCTCTGCAGTCGCATCTGCGATACTGTCCAATACCTCCGAAATAGATGCAAAATTTCTGTAAAAAGAAACCCGCGCGACTTTCGCCTCCTGCACAATGTCCGTCACAGTGATATCCATATAGGATTTCTGTGTCATGAGACGAAGCAAAGCCTGCTCTATCTCACTTTTTGCGGAATGATTTTCTTTTTTGTTCATGATTTGTCTTCTCCTGATCTTTGTAATGGATCATTTATGTGGTTATAAGTGTTATATTGTTTGTATTTTGATTCATATATGTTACACTTTGTTCCATCAAAGAATTGTATTGTATCACCTGATAAAAAATGTGTCAACAAATTAAAGCGTTTTCTTCTGTTCTCCAGGAAAAAAGGTCAGGGAAATTCCATCAAAAATTCCCCTGACCTTTTCATCATGCTATTATACTTTTCATCTTCTTATTTCTTCAACATATTCAGATAACCATTTCTCTCTTCCGTCGATATCTGAAGCGCATCCATCGCCTGCTCGATACTCCATCCCATACTCTCCATGAGATTTCGTATTGAAGCGGTAATTCCTTTCGCAATACCCTTTGCTATACCCTTCTGTTCTACCCCTTCACTCAGATTACACATCTCTGACACCTCTCTTTCTAACTCCTGCGTCATTTTAATCCCAAACTCTTCCTGTATAGAATACTGATTTATCGTGTTTTTTCTGTAATTCGGAGGGTTCATGCATATAAAGATACTGTAAACCTTCTTTATCTTCTCATAATGAGAATTCGTAAATTCTGTACCATACTGTGATGAAACCAGCCGACAGCAATAATACAGATTTCTCTTTACTATTTTGCAAGTAATCGTTTGCATGCATTATCATATGCTGCCTTTTCTTCTGCGGTAGAAATCATTTTTGCTAATGTACTTTCTGCCCTCATCCACCACAAGCCTTTCTTTCTGAACATTTTGTTCCATTTATATGATAGCACATAATTTTCTGTATGTGTATAAACTTTCTATAAATTGGCATTCCAGTCTGGAACTCTCCTGTTTCTCATGCTATGATGTCTGTATTCGTAAATCGCGGAGAAATTTTATGACCAGATCACAGGCCTGCCGGATTCTTGGAGTCAGTATTGACGCAGACATGCAGGAAATCAAGAAAAGCTACCGGCAATTGATGCACAAAGTCCATCCTGATACGGATGCTTTCCACAAAACTGAATACGATTACAGCGTACAGGAAATCAATGAAGCTTACACGTTTCTGTGCAAATCCGGTTACGGACTAAATGGACTTGCATCTCGCACTTTCTCGTCCGGAGCTTCCGCCAGATCTGCCTCACGCGCTTCTGCATTCGATTCTTCTGCCAGATTTTCTTCTCATGCATCCTCTGATGCTTCGAAGAAAAAACGCTGGAATGCCTCGGTCAATCCACACGCTTATGCCGAACGCAACATCTACCACTACGTAGAAGATTACGACTGCAGCATTATCGGAAGCTTTATTCTGGATACCGGCAAATTTATCTGGAAACCAGAAGAAGACTTTCCGCTATTCCTGAAAAGCATCTTTGAATGCAGCAAAAAAATCCTGGAGCAGACAGAACAGACCGGTGATGGCAGACCCAGTCTCTCTCGCCGCGGCGAAGTGCAGGCAGAACTCACTTATCTTCTGACCCAGCAGTTCATCGATGCCTCCGAAACATTAAAGCTTCTGATCAAACCATCTGTCGGAAAAGAGGCGGATATTTATCGTATTCCTGCCATGTTGGAGCTGTCTTTATCTGCCCCGAAACTTACCGCCGGATCCACCTTATATCCGGCATCTATCACCAGGCACCGCCTCTTCCTGAAATCCGCTGCCGGGCAAAATGTCGGTTATCTTTCTTTCCACGATGACCGTCTGTATTATATCGTTATCCCCCTTCTCGAACAGCGGCGGGCACAGGTCAAAATCCGTGTTTCCGAAAAGCAGGACAGCAAAAAGGCCAGAACTTCCAGTCGCTACAGACACCTGGATTTCTGGCTCAAGGTTCCCCATACCGCCACCGGAACCTTCCCGGAAAATATCTCATTGCAGATTAAAAACCTGCTGGATGATTATATGCATTAATCATTCAGCAGGTTTCTTTTTCTCTGTTTACACAGAATTCTCAGTTTCCGGTTGACCGACAGGTGTGTAAGTCTGATGAAGGTACACGAAATCCCTGTTATTGGGTGACCGACAGGTGTGTAAGTCTGATGAGAGTCCACGAAATTTCTATTATTGGTTGACCGACGGGTGAGTAAGTCTTACGAGAGTCCAAAAAATCACCAAAATTTGTTGATCCATGATAAACTAAGTATCTTACAGGTCATTGAGACCATTAAAATTGGATGGTTCTGACATGAGTATCTCAATCCCAGGTCAATAAAGCGTCATATAATGAACCCTATATTGTGGACACGCAAATCAGGCAATCTGGTCGTTCCTTCCCCTTACTTCACCAGCTTTTTCAACTGATATACATCATTTCTCCGCGCTTTCAGAAGCGGAAGCTGTTCGCGGATTTCATTTTCATAATCGAGATCTGCTTCACAAATCAGAATACCCTCTCTTTCATCGAGCATGCCCCTGACTCTGCCCCATGGATCTGTAAATATGGAATGTCCCCATGAGATGTAGGAAGCCGCCGGGTTACGTGCCGGTGCACATCCCAGCATATAAATCTGGTTGTCCAGTGCACGGGCGCGGAAAGAAAGCTCCCAGTGTGCCGGTCCGGTCGTCATATTGAATGCTGCCGGTACAAAAATCATCTTTGCTCCGTCATTTACCATCATGCGTGCAAACTCCGGAAAACGGATGTCAAAACAGATCATCACACCCATCCTGCCAAATTCCGTATCAAATACCGTCCCACTGTTTCCCGCAGTAAGCGTATCGGATTCTTTAAAGCTCTGACCACCTTTTACATCAATATCAAACAGATGTGTCTTTCTGTGTTTTCCAATCTGCATTCCATTCCGGTCAAAAATGTAACAGGTATTGTACACGTGGCCTTCGTCGTCTTTTTCCGGAACGGAGCCTGCCACCAGATAAATGTTGTATTCTTTCGCATATGCAGAAAGAGCTTTCCACACAGAACCGCCCTCTTCTTCTGCGTATTCCGGGAATTTTTCCGTCTGGTAAGGACAGCAGAACATTTCGGGTAACACGACAAAGTCAACGTTCTGTGCTTTAATCTGTTCCAGATAATGTCTGACTGCCTTTATATTTTTCATCTTATCTTCTACTGTCGGCATCTGAATTGCCGCTACACGAAATTTGCTCATTCTACATACCTGCTTTTAATAATGTTTCAACACTTCTCTGGGAGATCCCGCAACAAATCCGGTTATCGCATAATATTGAATCAAAATGTCTTTCATAACTTTCCATGCCAGAGAATCCAGCGAATTTTTAAATAATTCAAATCTCCTATCTTTTCTTATTATAACAGATTTTAAATTATTTCTGAAACAGAATTATCCCAGGAATCTCAGTTATCTGTCGACTGTTTTCGACAATCTTGCAGAACTTTATGTGCTATACTTACATATGCACATAAAAAATAGCCGTCCCAATCTTTGGCGAGATGACAGCTATTTTTTACTAATCTTATTTCGCCGGATTGGGTGACCTGCACTCACCTTCCAGCTCCCTTGTTAAACATATTATATGCTACTACTCTATTTTTTGCAATCAATTTTTATTCTTTTACCGCACCGGAGGTCATGCCACCAACGATGTATTTCTGACCGATCATATAAACAATGACAACCGGAATACATGTCAGTACGATATCTGCGAAGATATAGTTCCAGTAACTCTTGTTCTTTCCGAAGAACTGATAAACAGCCATAGTCATCGGGAAAAGTTTTCCCTTGCTGGACAGAGCCGGTGCTTTTGGAAATTATATGAATCCTGCTTCTGCATGCCGGATCGGTATGATCCCACCCGTACTTCTTGACCGGATAGAAGCCATCGGAAACGCTGCCGGAGAAGGAGCAAAGCGTTGTGCCCTGAACCGCAGAGAATTTGTATACACTCAGGCGCTTGCTGCCAGAACGAAATTTCTTGAGCTGGCATCCGGGATGTGGTTCTCTTAACGAACTCCGTGAAATGATCTGTCATTATAAAAAAGGGATTCTCGTCCAGACTGTGACAGAATTGGAAGATGAATTTGACTGGGATGGAATGATGAAAGCGCAGAACCGTCACCAGGAACATTTTCATCTGTTCCTGGAAAAGCTCTGCGCCTTTAATCCTGAATTTCTGCCACTCGGTACCGGCTGCTGTATGATCTGCAAGACCTGTTCCTATCCGGATGCGCCCTGCCACTTCCCGCAGAAAAGAATCTCCTCCATGGAAGCCTGTGGCATGGTTGTCTCGGAAGTCTGCCGGCAGAATCGTCTGAAATATTATTACGGACCGAATACGATTGCATATGTAGCATGCGTACTGGTTAAAGGGATTTGATCACTTCACCAGCCAGTAACCATTCGGAGTGTCCTATCTGACGGTTATTCTTACCTTCTTACGTACACCATTCGGAGCGTAACAATAAATAATGCAGGTACCTTTGTTTCTCGCAGAAATTATTCCTCTGCTATTTACAGTAGCAACTCTGGAATTAGAACTACTGAAACGGACTGCTGCAATATGGTTCTGAATTTTTCCGGATGAATAAATAACCTTTGTTCTGAGTGCTGTTCTCTTTCTCCGATTCAGAACAACATTTGTTCTGTTCACCTGAAGATTTCTTGCATAAGCATGTTTCTTACCTGTCGTAGCAATGTGCATACTGTAGGTCTTCGCAATTGTCACTTTCTTTTTGTTTATATTTCTGTAAGCAACTACAGAATATTTATAGTAGGTTGCCTTTTTCAGACCAGTATGTGTCCAGCTGTTTACATTTCCTCTTACAGTTCTGAGCAGTCTGTATTTGCTGTTATGACCACATTTTGCACCATAAATCATATATCCGTCAGCGTCTTTGACTGTATTCCATCTTAATGTGACAGATTTTTCTTTACTGGTAACACGCAGGAACGGTGTTTTCTGTACCGGAAGAGCTGCTACCGCTGCTTTTTCTTTATGACCACAGGTTTTACATGTTCTTACTTTTTCTCCGGCAATTGCAATCTGTGCTGCTTTTGTAACTTTCCAGCCACTGTAATTATGCGCCGCTGTCTTTACCTTGCCATTACAGATACTACAAACCTGCCAGTGATTCTTTTTGTCAGATTTCCAGGAATACTTGTGCGCAAATGCAGGAAGTTTGACGGAAGTTTCTGCGATTGACTTTGCATTGCTTCCTGCTCCGATAGCAGTTACGACTACTTTGTATTCTCCACCTTCTTTTGCTACATAAGTTGCTTCTGTCTGTCCATCCAGCACTTCATCATTTTTATACCACTGATAGGTATATGTCGTTGTATCAAGATCATGTGCTGCCTTTGATGTTAGAGTAATTGCAGAAGACGGGCAGCCGGCTTTTGCAGACTGTTCAATTGTAACTGTTGGTTTATTGAGTGCCCAAACTTCAGTGATCTTCAAATCACCAGTAACCTTCGATGCAGGATCCCATGCCTCACCGGTTTTGGCATTACGCCATGATTTTCTTGTATATCCCGGAATTGTTTCTGCCTGTGGCAGTTCCTCCGCTGCTATAGTTTCTCCATCATCCACGTAAAGAGTACATTTATCCCAGGTGTATTGAAGCGGATCAAATGATGTAAAGGTTCTGAACGAAATTCTGTAACGCATTGTCCAGATCAGATTAGCGCCATCCTGTTTGTATCCGCATGTAGTTGCATACTCTTTTGTAAACTGAGTTTTATTTGCATTTGCCGCTTCTTCACTGCCATAACTTACTGCAACTCTGCCCGCTGTTCCGTATGTAGGTTTCAGCAGAATCGGAGCAGCCGGTGTAAATGCATCTGTTACCACAATCTTCGGACCATACTCTTCGGCATCACCGATTAAAATAGAATCGATATTTGGTGAACCACTGAGATACAGATCTGCATATCCTGTATTTTCAGTAGGATCTTCTTCCTCATAATATGCCATCAGTGCGATTGCATTTTCCTGAACATTTTCATCTTCTTCGGTGCCTGTATGGTTTCCGGCAATCTTTCCGCCTGAAATTACAACATTCATACTTCCCGGTTCTCTCTTGGAAGCTCTGGCATAGATACCGCCGCCACTGCCATCTGCCTGATTGCCACTGATTTCTCCGCCATTTACAGTAAGGAGTGCCTTCGACACTGTAAAATTATCTGACTGAATAAAAATACCGCCACCATTATAAGCTGCATTATTAATAATCTTTGCACTACCACCAACGGTAATCGTTGAATCCAGCCCGAGGACTCCACCGCCTGCACCTGAACGGTTGCCACTGATCGTTCCGGCTGTAATTTCTGCTGTCGCATCATACATATAAATAGCGCCGCCATCATATGCAGCAGAATTATCCTTAATCATGCACTCGCCGGTCATATGTAATGATCCACCAGTCATTGCTAGCGCTGCACCAGAGCCATTTGTTGTATTATTGCCTGAAATCTCACCACCTGTAAGATTCACCACGGCATAAAATGCTTCCATTGCACGGCCGTCTTTTGTAATATGTCCTGTTATATAACCGCCACTCATATTAACAGTTCCGCTATTTACATATATACCACGACCATATGCATTGTTGTCTGCATCACTATATCCAAGAAGTTTACCGCCTCTGAAATTCAGCGTCGCCTCTTTGCGTACTTCAACGCACTCAGCACCAGCATCAGGAGTTCCTACAAAAGGACCAACTTCTGTGTCATCACCTTCAATATCAAGAGTCGCACCTTCATCTACGTAAAATGCATAGCTTATTTTGCACTCTGTACCTACTTCATTTTCACCCTTAACTTTTACATTTTTAACTGTAAGATGTCCTTTTTGTGCAACCTTAACCAGCGTTGACAAATTACTTGCCGGACGAATTGTCATATTTTCCAGTGTATCTGTTCCATCAATTGTTAACGTAGAAAGCAGATAAACAGTTCCATTCTCCGCCAGCAGTTCTTTCGCCTTATCCAGTGTCTTTACTGCCTGTCTTGCCTCTGCACCGGTTCTGGTATCGTCACCTGCTGCCGGGTCAAGGTAAACCGCTGCCAGTGTTCCCTGCTGTGTCATCCCATCATCAAAAACAGCAATTCCATCCTCGCCCGCACATTCTGCGATTCCAAAGTCTTCTACATCCATTTCTTCTGTAGCGATATCCAGTTCCTCTTCGTCCTGTGCATCGTCTACAATGTCAATCTGTTCGGAGTCACCATCTCCCACATCAAAAGCGACATCTTCTTCGCCTGATGCTTCTTCCGGGACTACTTCTGCCTCTGAGTCTTCTTCAATGCCTGGTTCCGTCTCAGCCGGATTCTCAAAGTTATCTGCATCATCACTGAATGCTACCTCATAAGAATCTCCCCCCAGTTCCTCTGCCAGTGCCGGAACGCTGCCCATTGTCACGGTCATTGCAGCGCACAGCATCAAAGAAACGGATTTTGCCAACCTTTTTTTCCCCATACATTTACCCTCACTTTCTTTTATTGGATTGTATTATACTGGAAAACTATGTGATTTCAGTTTAGCAAAATCCGTTTCTATATGCAACTATCCGAAAGGATAGTTGTCCTTATTCTCTCATGCTTATTCAGTGAAAAACAATCTGTACAAGTACCATGTACAGCACCGTTCCTCCACCGATACTGAGAAGTGTGTTCTTTTTCCATTTATGGATCCATACGATAAACAAAATTGCGATTGCCTCCGGCAGTCCGTGAGTACTGCTCGCCGGCACATCCTTGAGGCAATAGATCACAAGAAGACCGATTGCCGCATAAGGAAGAACCGTCCCCAGATATTTGACAAACTCCGGTGGATTTTTTCCTTCCGGAAAGATGATAAAAGGTATAAAACGTGTCGCCATTGTTCCAAGAACAACTGCTGCGATTGTAATGATTGCCTGTGTCGTTGTCATCGTCATTTCGCCTCTGCCTCCATCGTTTTCTTGCTGATTTTGCGTTCCGCGGTAAAACAGATGATGATAAATGCCATCGCCGGAACAATGAAGTTACTGCTTCCGAAAACCAGAAGACAGATTACCGAACAGATCAGCCCCACCAGCGCCGGGCGGTGATCCTTCGTCTCTTCCCACTGATTCAGAAACATGACGACAAACAGTGCAGTCATGACAAATTCAATTCCGGTCGTATCAAAATGGATCACATATCCAAGTAGTGCGCCTGCAGTAGCCGCAGCTACCCAATAGATCTGGTTTAACAGATTGACGAAAAACATAAACCAGCCACGATCCACATCATCCGGCGGCGTCACCGTGCAGTTAACAGTAAAAGATTCATCGCACATACCGAAGATCAGATAGAATTTCTTCCAGCCAGTGTTCTTATATTTGTCCAGCATGGAAAGACCATAAAATAAATGTCTGGCATTAACCATCAGTGCCAGAAAGAATGCTGCGACCGGACTGAAGGCCGACAGCAACAGATTCGATGTTACAAATTCCATAGAACCCGCAAAGATAAACATACTCATAAAAAACGGATACCATACGGAGAAACCCTTACTTTGCATCATAAACCCATAGGACATACCCAGAAAAAGAAATCCTATACCTATAGGAATCGTATATGGAAATGCGGCTTTGAATGCTTTTTTCTTCATTTGCAAAATTACTCCTTGACATTTCATATGTATATGTATATATTTTATATATAAAATTTTTATATATAATTATTTTATATATTATTTATGGAGGTGATCGGATGTATTATCCCGTCTCAGCATTACTTATCGAGTTTTTGATTCTGTCTGTGGTCGACACGCAGGACTCCTACGGATACGAAATCAGCCAGACCGTCAAAATCGTCGCCGACATCAAAGAATCAACACTCTATCCCATTTTGAAAAAGCTTGAGAAGAACGCTTATCTGACAACCTACTCTCAGGAATTTCAGGGACGTAAACGCAAGTATTATTCTATCACCGATTCCGGCAGACAACAACTGTTGTATCTGCACGAAGAATGGATTTCTTACAGAGATACCATTGACGGAATTATTGAAGGGAGGATTCGAAATTGACCAGAGAAGAATATATGATCAAGTTAAAAAAATATCTTCGCAAACTTCCCAAACAGGATTACGAAGATGCAATTGAATATTTTAATGAATATTTCAGTGATACAGATAAAGCCGGCCAGCAGAAACTGATGGAAGAACTCGGCACTCCGAAACAGGCGGCCGCGGATCTTATGTACAATCTGCTTGACCGGAAAATTCAGGAGCAGGATGTTGCCGATGAAGACAGCGAGAAAAAGCAGGATAAAAAAGGAATCACTTTACTCGCTGTACTTGCGATCCTGTCCACACCTGTGACTGTCCCACTTTTTATTGCAATGCTTGCAGTCCTGCTGGCTGTTGCAATCTGCGTAGTCTGCGTGATCATCTCTGATTTCATCGCTGCCCTCAGTGTGTTACTGATTGGCGGAAAATTATTACTGCGTGGATTAGTTTCTTTCCCATATTCCCTCTCAGGAGCTTTAATGATAACAGGATGCGGCTTACTTGGAATCGGCTGTGCACTCCTTCTGTATATTCTCGGCATCTGTCTCTGCAAATGGATGGGTATGCTTCTGGTCAAACTGGCGCAGTGCCTGGCAAGAAAGAGAGGTAAAAATCATGAAACAAACAAATAAACGTTTACTGGCTGCCGCTGGTATCTTCTGTGCTGTCGGAATCCTGTTCTTTGGTGTCGGTATCGCATCCGGCGGCAGAAACTACGTAAAAACTGCTGATCTTAATCGCATCAGCGGCACCGCAATGATGGATTCCAGTGACAGTCATGCCATATTAAGCAAGACGGAAATCAATGCTTTTTCCTCTGTAAATATCGATCTTAAGAATCTTGATCTGGATATAAAAGCATCTGATGATAACAAGTTTTATATCTCCTATAATATTGAAACAACTGACGGAATGCTTCCGCTTTCCTACCAGGTACAGAACGACGCATTAAACATTGTTGAGAAAAACGGGCACGAGTCCTCTTCCTATATTCATATTGATATTAACTTTCTTCAGGAAATGCTTGGGCAGAGCCACGTGATTGAAAACTCCAACAAGGTAACTGTTTATATTCCAAAGAAAACCGACTTGAGTGGTTTTTCCTGCAAGATGGGATATGGTGATATAAATGTAGAATCTCTGAATACACATAAAGCAGAGCTTCAGAGTGAAGACGGTGATATCACAATTTCAGACAGCACCTTCAAAAATCTTGAACTCAGTGCCGATCTTGGTGATCTGAAAATCAATGATACTATACTTACCGGTAGTCAGATTAAAATGATGGATGGAGATGTAAAAGCAGAAAATATTTCTTTCAGTGGAGAAAATGAATTTACAAGTGACCTTGGTGATATCACACTCAGCATTCCGAAAAAAACTCTTTCCACGCTTTCTATAGAGGCAGAAGCAAGTGAAATCAATATCCCGGAAGAACTCGGCAATGTCATGTCCGATGAAGATGACAATCAGCTTGTCAATTCTGAAAATAAGACACAGAATTCCCTGCAAATAGAAAACAAAGACGGCGATATCAAAATCACCGTAGAAAAGTAAGCACATCCAAATAAAGAAACACCTACAGAACCTGCCACTGGTAGCTTCCTTCGGATACATGGCAACTCAAAAAAGGGCTTCGCACTAAAATGCGACAGCCCTTTAACTTCTCTCAGGCAACTTTGCGAAGTGCCTCACAGGTTCTGTTATATTCTTTTTCTACTTCTGCAAAAAGACCTTCATAGCCATCCATGCTTCCGGCACGGAGCAGTTCGGTCAGATCCTTACTTGACGGATACAGATTATCAAATCCAAGATTCAGGCAGACACCTTTTAAGGTATGTGCCGCACGGAAAGCGGTCTCTACATCTTTTGAATCTAAAGCATCTTTCAGATTCTGAAAACTTGGATCATCCAGAAATTTCAGTGCAAATTTCTGTACAAGTTTCTCATTTACCAGTCTGCTCAGCACAGCATCAAAATCTAACCCTAATTCACCATAGCATTCTCTGATTGTCATAATTTTTCTCCTATTCTAAATATTTCCTCCGCATGTCACTCAGAATCTGGGTTTTGCCCCCCCTTGAAAAATCGACAAGTTCCTCATTGTCAAGATTGGAATATTCTTTTTCCATGTTTTTTGATACTACATCCATAAAATCTTCTTTTGCATTCTCAAACTCTTTGAGTTCTGCCTTCTTTTCCCGTTTCTTAAACGGATTATCTTCCGGTGTGCTGGTCTTCATCTTACGTTTGATTCGATCCTGAATATCAAGCAGACACTCCAGAAGAATCGGGTTAAAACATCCACATTCTCCATTTATGATCATTTCTATCGCTTTTTCATGTGAATATGCTTTCTTATATACACGTTCACTGACAAGTGCATCATATACATCCGCCAGAGAAACTACCTGTGCAGAGATCGGGATCTCATCACCTTTCAGTCCATCCGGATAGCCCTTACCATCATATCGCTCATGATGCCATCTGCAAATCTGGTAAGCGACTTTCATCAGTTCTTCATCCTGATAACTTCCCATGTTTTCAAGAATTGATGCACCAATAATCGTATGATTCTGCATGATCTTGAACTCTTCATCTGTCAGCCTGCCAGGCTTATTGAGGATCTTGTCATCAATACCGATCTTACCGATATCGTGCAATGCCGAAGCTGTCGTGATCAGAAGACGTTCTGACCAGGTAATATTGTACTTGTCTGTCTTCTGCACAAGACTTTCAAGAAGCATTCCTGTAAATATATTGATATTTAAAACATGACTGCCACTCTCTCCATTACGGAACTCAACTATCTGACTCAGAATACCGACCATCATACGGTTATTCTTTTCTTTCTCATATACCTGATTGGTGATCAGTGTGATCAGTCGCCTTTGTTTCGCATAAAGCTTGATCGTATTATATACTCTCCGGTGTACAACACCTGCATCAAATGGACGATTGATATAATCTGAAACACCCATTTCATAAGCTCTTCGAACAATTTCTGCCGAATCTTCACTGGAAATCATAATAACCGGGATATCTTCCAGATAATGATGGCGATTCATATAATTCAAGACACCAAATCCATCCATGCCCGGCATAACAATATCCAGAAGCACAAGTGAAATACCTGTTTCATACTTACGAAGCATATCAATACATGTGTCTCCACTGTCAGCTTCTATAATATCGTATTCCTCACTTAAAATCTCCGACAGAATCTCCCGGTTCATCTCGGAATCATCCACGACCAGAATCCGGTATTTGTATGCTTTTGATCCGTTATTATTTGCACTTTCCTGTTGCTCCTTCAGTTGTTCATCATGTTCGGTGACAACCATGTTTTTACAGGTTTTGGCCTGATACATAAACTGATCCGCCTTACGGATTGCCTGCTCAACCGTGTTTCCGAGACCGGACAGTACACCTCCGATACTTACCGATATACGAAGCTGTGAATATCCCGGGACTTTGGAGGAATGGACCTTTTCCTGTATCTGATTCAGCTTGTCTGCAAATGCCTGTTCCCCAATATCCGGCATAACAAGTAAAAACTCATCCCCACCCATACGAATCAGCATATCTGTCCGTCGGATGTTATCCTTAATAATACCAACTACTGTTGTAAGTACAAGGTCACCTGCATCATGGCCGAATGTGTCATTGTAGATCTTGAAGTCATCAAGATCGATCATTGCCACACCGGCAGACATATTAGAATTTCGGATACGCTCTTCGTAATAACGTCTGTTGTAAATACCTGTCAGTGCATCAGTGTACAGCTCCCGGTTATAACCGGAAAGCTGCTTGATAAGTTCATTCCTTCCGTCCTCATCCATGACTGCATCTGCATTCATCTGATTGATGAGTTCCATTACATAAGGTTTCCCGTCAATCTCTACATACTTCGAAATAACCTGATATATATTAGCATCCAGATATTCAAGTTTCAGCTGCTCATTTTTTTTACGAAAAGCTTCTCTGGAAGTACAGTTCTTACAATTGTTTCCCTTCTTCCAAAAAGAATAACATTTACACGGAAATCCCTCTGCATCCGTGACATCCGTTATATTTCCTGTTTCAAGGGTTTCTTCATCGAGCAAACGTACCACGTCAAATACTTTACTCAATTCCTTTATCATCACTTCTGATTCCTGCTGTGTCATCGCAGTATCTTTGTTCATTATTCATATCCTTCCTGTAGCAGGCATATGCCTGCCTGTAATTAACTTGCTTCCGTCCACTATATAATATATTATTATAGCATTCTGTAATTTCCGCGTAAAGTTTTATCTTCCCACTGGAAAACGAAAAAGTGCATTTTCTCATATATTAAATTTGCACAAAATATTGAATGTGTTTTTATTGTTTTTGTACGAATTTTCTTTTTTTATTTAAATACACTTGCTTTTTTCTGTAAATAATAGTATAAATGAATTAAGATGTTTTGGGAATGTTCCCATATATGTATTTTCTTTATTTATAATCTAAAATCTTTAAAGAAAATATTTTTTTACCGTTTTTTGGGAATGTTCCCATCTAAAAGAAAGGAGAACTTTTATGAAGAAAAAATTACTCTCTATCCTCCTCACTGCTGCTATGGCAACCACAGTTGTAAGCGGCACTGCTCTCATTGTAAATGCGGACTCTGAGGGCGATCTTTCCGGAAAAACATTTGCGATCGTAATCCGAAATTCCGGAAACCCATATGCAGAAAAAGAAGCTGACGGTTTCAAACAGGTTATTGAAGCAGCCGGCGGCGAATGCATTATCAAATCACCGGAAAAAGCAACTGCCGATGCTCAGATTCCTCTGATCCAGTCCCTGATTTCTCAGGAAGTTGATGCCATCGCTATTGCAAGTAATGACGTAAACGCACTGACAGCCTGCCTCCAGGATGCCATGGATGAAGGTATCAAAGTATTATCCCTTGATTCCAACGTTGTTCCGGAAGCACGTCAGACTTTTGTAAACCAGGCAGGTGTTACAGAAATCGGCCAGGCTCTCGCAGATGCTGTATATGATATTTCCAGTGGCTCCGGCGAATTTGCAATTCTTTCCGCAAGCAGCCAGTCAGCAAACCAGAATTCATGGATCGATGCAATGAAAGCTGTTATGGAAGATGACAAATACAAAGATCTGGATCTCGTTGAAGTCGCTTACGGTGATGACGAACCGCAGAAATCAACAGACCAGACACAGGCTCTTCTGTCCAAATACCCGGATCTGAAAGTTATCTGCTCCCCGACTACTGTTGGTATCAACGCAGCAGCCAAGGTTATTCAGGACAGCGAATCATCCGTTAAACTTACAGGCCTTGGACTTCCGTCCGAAATGTCTGCATATATCGGCGATGATGACAGCTCACCGTGTCCGTATATGTTCCTCTGGAATCCGGAAGACGTAGGAAAACTTTCTGCATACACAGCAATCGCTCTTGTTGACGGAACGATCACCGGCGCTGTTGGCGATACATTTGATGCAGGCGATATGGAAAACAGTCCATACACCATTCAGGAATGCTCTGACGGTGGTTCCGAAATTATCTTAGGACCTCCATACAGATTCGATCCTTCTAATATTGACGAATGGAAAGATGTTTATTAAAATCAGATTATACTCAAGCAGGCGGCGGTAAATATGTTGAGATTAAGACAGGACATTCCGCTTTTTCCGGGCGGACGCAAAAAAGCATTTACATTAAGTTCAGATGATGGAATCACACAGGATATACGTCTTACTGAGCTGATGCGTAAATATAGAATCAAAGGAACTTTTCATCTGAATTCCGGTCTGATGGGTGACCGCGACTGGCTGATACAGCCGGGTATCGATGTCAGCCATTACAAGCTCCGGAGAGATGAAATAAAGGAAGTCTATGATGGATTTGAAATTGCAGTCCATACAATGACACATCCCGACCTGACTACCGTTCCTTCTTCCATGGCAGCCTGGGAAATATCCGAAAATAAGAGAGATCTGGAAGCTCTGATCGGACATCCCATTTCAGGTATGTCATATCCGTTCGGAACTTATAACGATTCCGTTTTGAAAACGGTGCGAATTTGTGGAATACTTTACTCCCGAACAGTCATTACTACTGATGATTTCCGTTTGCCTGAGAATTTTCTCACCTGGCATCCTACATGTCACTACTGTGCCGACAACCGTATGGAGCTTGCAGAGAAATTTCTGGAGGACAACGCAGACGAAGAATATCTTTCACCTTCCCTCTTTTATGTGTGGGGACATGCTTACCAGCTGGATGCCTACCAGGACTGGGAGGGAATCGAAAACTTCTTCGCCAGACTCGGAAATAAAGAAGATATCTGGTATGCTTCAAACATAGAAATCTGTCAGTACATCCTTGCAGTCAGAAGTCTTGTATATTCTTCTACCGGAGATTACATTTTCAATCCGACCTGCACAGATGTATGGCTCATGATCGATGGCAGACCATATCAGATACCTTCCGGAAAAACAGTTTCTATCCCTTGGAAACACACAAATGACTGATAAGGAGAATCTATTTTGAAAAAACAGTTTCATACTGAAGAAGTTATCAAAAGAGAGCAGGCCCGTATGCAAAAACGGGCCTGCCGTCCGCATTTATACGGAAAAAAAATAACCGTTCCGACAAGAAACGGTTCCATGCATGCTTTTGTTTATAACAGTAAAAATCTTCATCCGGGATATCTGATCGTAGAAGTTCACGGTGGCGGGTTCATGTACAATACTGCTGCCGATGATGACGACTTCTGCCACTTTATTCACCAGACTCTCGGAATTCCCGTGATCGCATGCGACTACAGCCTTACACCGGAACATCCATTCCCGACAGGTCTTGAAGATGTCTATGACTGTGTGCTTCATGCTCTTTCTATGAAAGAACTCAAAGCTCAGCCAGACAGAATCATTCTCTGGGGACACAGTGCCGGGGCAAATCTGGCTGCCGGAGTAGTCTATATGTCCAGAGAAGAACATCAGTTCACGCCCTGTATGCAGATTCTGGATTATCCGTATATGGATCCATATCGCAGTTCCACAGAGCGTAAACCAATCAAAAACTCTGTCTCCGGCAAGCTGATGGATACTTTTGCCCACTATTACACAGAGTCTTCGGATGAACTTCGGAATGTACTGATCTCACCGGTTCTTTTTCCTGCTGAGACATTTACTGATATGCCGCGTACTTTCATTCTCCTGTGCGGCCGTGATAATCTGAATGAAGGAGGCAAAAAATACGGTCTTCTTCTCCGCAAAGCAAAAGTTCCCGTAACATTTTATTATGTACGGGAAGCTCTCCATGGTTTTATTGAAAATCACTTTAATTATGAATATATTCCGGTAATCACCAAAATGCAGATTACACGCAGACAGCATGAACTGGCTGAAAAATCTGTGAAGCACATCTGCCGCTGGATTACCGGGCAGATCAAAGATCTGTAGTCGCCCGCAAAATAAGATTTCCCGGGAAGACTACTTTATCTTCGATTTCCCGACCATCCAGTTTTGCAATAATGATCTCTGCTGCCTTCTGTCCGATCAGTCGAATTGGCTGGCTGATCGTCGTCAGCGGCGGCTGGATCAGCGAACTGAGTGAAATATTATCAAATCCTATCACATTTACCTGTTCAGGTATACCAATTCCATCTTTTTGAAATTGCTGTACACATCCGATTGCCAGCGCATCGATTGCCGCGATCACGGCTTTCGGCGTTTCATCCAGTCTTTCATAGTACTTTGCGGCATCCGCTCCAAGCGCGATATAATCAGGTTCTGTGCTCTGTTTCGCCTGATAGACATATTCTTCCCTGAAAGGGATTCCACAGTCTCTGAGACCCTGCAGATAGCCTTCATAGCGGTCTTCTATGACACTGATATCTGTGGTATTACGGATATATCCGATCGTTGTACGCCCCTTTTCATAAAGGTAATGTACAGCCTCCCGATTGCTTTCAAATCCATCTGTATAAACGTAAGAAACCGGCTCATCTTCCTGAAACAGATGATTCGTATAAACGACCGGAAGCTTCTGCGAAAGCGACCGCAGATAATTCAACATTTTTTCACTGTTTGAATAGGTATTATAAATAATTCCATCAACGTTTCTTTTTAAGATTTCTTCGGTATATTCAATCTCAGAGCGACGGCTTCCCTCGGTGTTGCAGACAAACACCATATAGCCGTATTTCAGAGCAGTGTCTTCTACACCCCTGAACAGCTCATTATAGAAGATATTCGTATATTCCGGCACGACCATCGCAATCGTCTTTGTCTTGCCTGTGCGAATACCCTGCGCCAGATAACTCGGTGTATATTTAAGATCCCGAATTGCCTTTTCTACGGCCTCACGGGTTGCTTCTTTTACACCGCTTTCCCCGTTCAGAACTCTGGAAACGGTTGACTTTGAGACACCGGCGGCTTTCGCTACATCAAAAATTGTACTCATAGATTTTTCCTTCTATTTAACATTTCTTCTTACCTCATTGTACTGAATCTCCTCACGCTCGTCAAACGAATTTACAGAATATCTGCACTAAATTTTTATTACTGCTCACTGGTATTTTCATCTGGAAGAAACTCCTTTTTTGTGGTACTCTAGGTAGGTACATTTACATCGTTACAATTATATGTTTACAATTTATTATTCAAAAATTTTGATGCAGAAGGGAGAATAAAAATGCTTCAGGATGATTATATACTGCGCCAGATCCGTGAAATGGTGCGCGCCGTCATGAAAATGTTGTTTCAGGTGAGTGCCCCTGAACTGACTCCGGAAGTCATTGAAGATAAAGACGCAAGACAGACTCTGGAATCTCTGACTTCCCTTGCCGATGAAGGCAAGATTGACGAAGCCGAAAACAGATTATACGAAATGACCTGTGACGGAGACCGTCAGAATCTGGAGATTGGACTTCTTTTCTATTATGAACTGAATGGAAAAGATGACGAATTTCTCGAGGCAAACAATTTCAGCCGCGAGGAGATCATGATGGGAATCCAGGATCTCGCAGATCGCTACAACTTAAGCGGGATTGCGGAGGCTTTCCGTACTGAAATTCTGTAAATCAGGAGCGATATATAATGAACAAAAAAGAAATATCCGAAATTAAAAAACAGTTTTCGCCAAACAACTGCGCGATCACACGAATCTGCGGCTGCTACGTTGACGGTGAAAAAAACAAAAAGACCGAACTGAAAGAAGCTTTTCTCTCTCTTTCTGAGGAAGAAATGTTCAAATACTTTGAAATATTCAAGAAAACTCTTTCCGGAACCATCGGCAAGAACCTGATCAACATGGAGTTTCCTCTCGATCAGGAAAAAGAGGGCGGCACACAGGAATTTCTTATGAAACTCCGTGGCAGCAAACTTCAGGACAATTCCATTCTGGAAGAATTTTATGATAAAATCATCGAAAACTATGATTACGGCGAGAACTATTATATTATTCTGATCCATGCCGTTTATGATATCCCGGGCAAATCCTCCGACGGCCAGGAAATGTTTGATGCTTCTGATGAGATCTACGATCATATCCTCTGCAGTATCTGTCCGGTCAACCTTTCCAAAGCGGGACTGTGCTACAATGCAGAAACCAACAACATCGAAGACCGTATCCGTGACTGGATCGTGGAAATGCCGGATCTGGGCTTCCTTTTCCCGGTATTTAACGACCGCAGTACAGATATTCACGGACTTCTGTATTACACCAAAAATGCCGAGCAGCTTCGCAGTACTTTCGTAGATGAAATGTTCGGATGCACGACTCCGCTCTCTGCGGGCGGACAGAGAGATTCTTTTAATGCGCTCGTAGAAGAAACCCTCGGTGATGACTGTGCTTACGATACCGTTATGAACATCCACGAAAAGCTCAATGAATGGGTGGAATCACAGAAAGATTCTCCGGAGCCTGCTGTCCTGACCAAACCGGAGGTAAAACGTCTCTTTGAAGAGTGCGGCGTAGAGGACGAAAAACTCGAAACATTTGATCAGACTTATGAGGCAATTGCAGGCGAAAACGCCTCTCTCATGGCAAACAATATCACCAACACGCGGCGTACAGAGATCAAGACACCGGATGTTGTGATCCATGTCGACCCGGACCGTGCGATGCTGATTGAGACACAGGTCATTGACGGACGCAAATGCATTGTAATCCCGATGGAAGGTGACGTCGAGATCAATGGAATCCATGTTTCCGGTGGAAACGGCGGAAGTTCCGAAGATGATCCGGAAGAATTCTGATCGTATATCGTAATACTTTTTACTTATATTTCTGTATGAAAAAGTGGAACTTCCTATATTATATACCACTACATACCAAAAAGACCTCAACGACCTGATTTCAGACCGTTGGGGTCTTTTTAGTATAATTCTTCTGAATGATTTTTTAGAAGATTGTATAACCGCCATCTACAGCCAGTGCTGCGCCATGAATAAAGCTTGCATCATCGGATGCGAGGAATGCGATCGCCTGAGCAACTTCAATCGGTTCTCCAGGGCGTTTTGCCGGGCTCATTCCCATTTTCATGGTTACCGGATGCTGCGGAATTGCAAGTACACGTGCGATCATTTCTGTTGCGATCGGTCCAGGAAGCACTGCATTGATGCGCACACCTGTACGTCCATGATCCAGTGACATCTGACGTGTAAGTCCCAGAAGACCATGTTTTGCAGATGTATAGGCAAGTCCGCCACGGCCTGCCGCTGTAGAAGCCATAGAAGCTACATTGACGATCGTTCCTGCTCCCTGTTCTTCCATGATTGGAATGACCTTCTTGCAAAGAACAAACGGTGCTGTAAGATTTGTAGCAAGCACTGTATTCCATTCATCCATTGTGATCTGATTCATATTGGCAGTTGTTCCACCTACACCTGCATTATTTACAAGTATATCAATCTTTCCAAATGCATCCAATGTTGTCTTAACAAGATTCTCGAGGCTTTCATCAGATGTTACATCTGTCTTGCAGAAAATAGCTTCTCCACCTGTTGCTTTGATTTCCTCTGCTACTTCTTTTCCAAGTTCTTCCTTGGTTCCAACTACAACTACTTTTGCACCTTCTTTTGCAAAAAGTTCTGCGGTTGCTCTTCCGATTCCTCTTGTAGATCCTGTAATAATCGCTACTTTATTCTCTAACTTCATGCTCATGTCCTCCTTTATCTTCTTCCTGTTTCCATAAATGCGGTACGATCATAACGCGCAGTAAGTAAATATGGTGCCAGAATATCTGCATCAATCTCTTCACACAGATTCAATTTATGAACCATCAGATCATTTGAGGAATATGCTCCGCCAATCACTGTTCTGATCGGAAGTTCTCCCCATGGATCATCGATAGATGATTTCAGTTCAACACTTGCAAAGCCCGGTTCCCAGGAATGATAATTGTATTCGCACAGGTTCTGGAGAAGTGCGCCATTCTGGAAGTGTGATTTTCCTTCTGTATCCGGTTCACGGTCAAGATGGAAATAGAACCCACCGCCATATGTCTTCTTTCCGGCTTCCGGGAACTGATAAAGCATTCCTGTCATCGCATTGTTATACTCGCCAACTTCAAGATCAATATTGACCAGTTCTGTGCCACGGCGGCAAACCTGTGCAGTTATATGCTCTCCATTTCGACGAATCACAAATTCTGATCCAAGTTTCTTAGGAATCGATCCATTATCACGACCACACTGAACAGCCATCTCTGCTCCCGGTCCTCCAAGAACAAGACCTATCGGATATAATCCAAGCTGTTTTCCATAGGTACAGTAAACTCCAAGAATTGCCTCATAATAATCATCTGCAAAGGTTGGTTCCTTGACATGGCATACAGACACTGTAACTACTGGCACAGAAAATGGTTTTAACGGTGGCGGCAAAATTCTGGCAATCGCTGCCGGATCTGTAAGGTATGCAAGATAAACACCTTCCTGATTTTTCATTAGAGAAATTTTTCCGAAATTCGGCATATCATCCGGTGCCGTGATAAAACTCGGAGTCCTTACAGATGTTTTAAACAATGCCCTGGCTGCCTCAAATCCACTTCTGGAAGCAGGAGCAATCGTGCCGTCTTTTACTGCATTTCCGATTGCCTGCGCCGGGATTCCTTTTTCCTTCAATTCTTCAACAAGTCCATTGTCCGGACGGAAACCAAGAGAAAGAACAACTGCATCGGCATCAACGGTAACAAGTTCATGGTCACTCAGTCTTTCCAGTACCACACCGTTTTCTTTAATTTCTTTCAATGCATGTGCCAGCATAAACTGTGCATTGTACTTTTTCAGTCTTCCACATACGTCAGCTACATTTGTATGGTTTGCATTCGGAGCTACTTTTTCAAGCATATCTGCGAGCACCACTGTGTTTCCTTCATGGCAGAGATATTCTGCTGTCTCAAGTCCGGTAACACCGGCACCAACGATCAATGCTTTCTTTCCTTTGAGTCCGGCTTTCCCCGTAAGAATCTCCTCAACGGTATATACATGCTCTCCATCAATGCCCGGAATAGATCTCGGAATAATGGATTTAGAACCTGACGCAACAAGCACAGCATCCGGATTCATTGCTGCAATACTTTCTGCTGTTGCTTCCACACCAAGTTTTACTTCTACCCCCAATTTTTCAAATTCTACTTTGTAATAATCTGCGATCCAGCTCATTCGTTCTTTGAGTGGCGGTTTCTTAGCAAGATTTACTGTTCCTCCGAGTTCGTTCTGACGATCGATCAGCGTTACTTTTACACCACGTTCTGCAAGTGTCTTTGCTGCGATCATACCACTTGGTCCACCGCCGACAACAACTGCTTTGTGTCCTTTCGAATCGTATTCTGCATTTCCATACCGGCGTTCACGACAGGCACGCGGATTGACTGCACATTCAGCCGGGATACCGGCACCCATCCATGCATTCAGACTCTCAAAACAGCGCAGACAGTTGATACATTTGCAAAGTTCATTTTCTCTTCCTTCCAGTACTTTACGTCCCCATTCTTCATCTGCAAGCCAGCTTCTTCCCATAGATACAAAATCAACAATACTGCTCTCCAGAAACTGCTCTGCAATCTGTGGCTCACGAATACAGGAAACACCGATCACCGGAATAGAAACATGATCTTTTACTGCTTTGATCAGATCTTTTCTCCAACCCTGTGGGAAAGATATCGGCTCCACGCATACGTTTCCTGTTTCGTATAATCCAACAGATACATCAATAAAATCAATACCACATTTTTCAAGTGCCATAGCGATCTTCACGCCATCCTGAATGTGGATATAATCTTCTGTCACTCCTGTTTTATCCAGGAATTCTTCAACGCTTAAGCGAACACCAATCGGGAAATCTGGTCCACACTGTGCACGGATTCCTTCTATAATCTCTGTGATCATACGAAGTCTGTTTTCAAAAGATCCGCCATACTCGTCTTCACGTTTATTGGTATAAGGTGAAAGGAACTGCTGCAGCAAATATCCATGGGCTGCATGAAGTTCCACGCCATCACATCCCGCTTTCTTTACGCGGACACCACCTGCAATAAACTGCTGGATCAAAGCTTTTACTTCTTCTGTAGAAAGAGCTCTTGTTTCCTGCTGAAGATATTTACATGGAATTGCAGAAGCAGATACTACAGGGCCTCCGGTAAGAGCAGTTACTGTCTCACGTCCCGGATGATGTAACTGAATAAAAATTTTTGTTCCATGTTTGTGTACCACTGCTGCAAGTTTTGCAAGCCCCTCAATATGTCTGTCTTTGGAGACAGATAACTGCCGCATCATTCCTGCACCGTGAACATCATTTACTCTTGCGATTTCCGGGATGATCAGCCCTGCACCGCCAACTGCACGTGCCTCATAGAATGCGATCATATCTTCTGATGGGCTTCCGTCCATTTCTGCAAGGCTCGTTCCCATCGGAGACATTACAAGACGATTTTTAAATGTAATGTTTCCTATTTTTCCCTGTTCAAAAATTTTCTGATACATGAGCATACCTCCTTGATTACTATGCATAAAATAGCATTTTCTTTGTTAAAAAAACAACGGCATCGATACAGAAAAAGCTATTGAGCAGTTGTGCAAAACGCACTATAATAATAAAAAATCAACATTTCGTTGTATATTTTTCACAATTTCAGTAAAAGAGGTGCAAAAATGCTGTTTTCAAATCTTTATCATTATCTCAAAGGAGAAAAAAATTTTGACATTAAATTGAACTGTTCAACAGATTTGCACGAAATACGTGATGTAGAATTATTAGATGGAACGCAGACAAGCTATTCCACAGATATCGTTTATTTTGGTTATTCCTCTGTCCTTTCACCGGATACACAGCCTTCGCAGTGTATTCTTGTTGACAGCCAGGACCATCTGTTTCCCTATGCATGCACAGACCGTGCCACAGTAAACGCAAATGAATTGTTTGCAGTTTTTAATGCCGCCAAACAGTTTATTCAGACACAGGAACAGATAAGTCTTTATGAAGAACTGGTTCGAAAAGGAAATTCCACTCACAGTGTGGATGAAGTTGTAAATTTTGCCTCGATCAAAATCGGAAACTGCCTGATTTTCTGTGATAAAAAATTTCGCATTCTCTCCTATTCCACTTCCATTCCTGTTACGGATGTCCTGTGGAAAGAAAATATCGAACGAGGATACTGTACTTATGAATTTATCAGTAATGTCATGTCCCTTGAGGCAGTACAGAGTTCTTCTGCAAATATTGAAGCGATCGAAGTGTCCTGCCCGGAATCACCATATCGAAAATGCAGTTCCAAAGTTTTTCTGAATGGTGTTCAGGTTGGATTTGTACTTATGATTGAAAGCGTAACCGCCTTTACCACCGAACATCTGGCTGCCATGAGTGATATAAGCCGCGCAATCAGCTTTGTTGTCGGTCGTTATCATCCGGAATTGCTTCGCTATTCCAGTGCAGATCAGCAGCTTCTGGAAGCGTTACTTATTGGAACACCTGCAGAGCTTCTGAAAGAAGCCATTGCACATCTCCATATGTCAGACGCAATGTATGCACTCTGTGTTCAGCCGCAGTCACCCTTGAAAGAGACTGAACTGAAACAGCAGATCTGTCCTGTCATTCAGCACATTTTTCCTGAAGCGTACATGACACTTCATGACAATGCGATCGCACTTCTTGTTCCGGACCGCAGTTCTGTCGTATATGAAGATACGCAGAAACTGATGTTAAAAACTATGGCAGATCTTCATCTGGATGTCGGAATCTCTCTGGTCTTTTCCAGAATGGATGAATTTTGTACAGCTTATCAGCAGGCACGTGATGTACTCGAATGGAATCGAAGAATTCCTGATTCCCTGAAAAAACAGATCTCATGGGATCGAAGATACCCGTCAGAACATCGCACACACCGTTATTCAGAAATTGAATTCTATGAACTGATGGATGAATTTGAAGAGCCACAAAAACTTATAAAATATGTTCATCCCGCTCTGTACCGACTGCGGGAATACGATCAGGAAACAGGTAATGAACTTTACCATACACTCGAAATATATCTTCAGAGTTTCCACAATAACAAAGAAACCGCCAATCTCCTGTGCATCCACAGAAATTCGCTTGCATATCGAATGGAAAAAATCTGTGACATTGCTAAAATAGATTTAAATGATTCCACGACAGAGTTTTTGTTGCGACTTTCTTATAAATTAGCGGAATATCTGGCGATCAATGATTTGTGGCATATATAACATTAGAAACAAACAATATAAGTTTTTTTGCTTTGCTGAGCACCTCCTATAAAGTTAAAAAGGATGACAGGTTTTCCTGCCATCCTTTTTTATGTTTATCTTATTTGATTATTCGTAGATTCCGTTTACAGTGACATCAAATACTGCTTCTTTTCCTGCAAGATCTGTTGCCTGATAATCATCCGGGAAAGTAACTTTTACTTCTACTTCATCTCCAGGATGTGCACCGATCAGCTGCTCTTCGAAGTTATCAATGTATGAACCGGAACCGATTACCAGATCTGTGCCGTTTCCGTCTGTACTTCCACCGTCAAATGCAACATCGTCAATCTTTCCTACATAGTCAATATTGACTGTGTCGCCATCTTTGACTTCAAGGGATGAATCAGTGTCATAGGAAGGTGCTTCTGTAACTTCCGGAGTAGCTGTAGCATCTGCTGCTTCCGTTACCTCTGGTGTCTCAGTAGCGTCTGCTGCTTCTGTTACCTCTGGTGTCTCAGTAGCATCTGCTGCTTCTGTTACTTCCGGTGTTTCAGTTACTTCTGCTGTCTCGTCTGTAGTGTCTTCTGCTGCTGTCTGAATTGTGAATTTATGATTGTCTGTAACTTTCAGTGTCTTCAGAACTTTCTTCTCAACTTTGATGTCAGCTTCATCCAGCCATTTGTCTGTAGTCTCTGTATACAGCTCATTTTCTCTGGTAGAGATAATGGATTCTTTCTTTGTAGCTGTCGCATCTTCGTCGTTTACTTTGTCAAGTTTGACTACGTAGTAAGCAGAATCTGCCTCAATAACATCCGGGCCGACTTCGCCGTCTTTCAGTGTACGGAGAACTTTCATTACCTCATCCGGATAATTACTGGAAGATGCTGTAGTCTCATCTTCGTCATCAGATTCCTCTTCTGACGCATCTTCATTTGTATCAAAAGAACCGCTCAGTACTGTATAAGAGTCATCTACGGATTTTGCAATTTCACCGAAATCTCCATCTGGATCTGCATTCAGTCCGTCAAGGATCTTCTGCGCATCTTCTTTTTTCTGTTTGATCTCATCATCGCTCAGGTCAGATGTACTGATGCTTACATAGTTAAAAGAAGACTGCTGTGCTTCCTCATCAGAAACATTCTTGTCTACGTCTGCAATGATCGGATCATGCATTCTGCTCTTATATGTCTCAAGTTCCAGATATGTCTTCACCTGATCTTCTGTAACTGCCAGAGTTTTCAGGGTGTCTTCTGTATTTGCGCTCATAAAGGCCGCTGCCGCATCGGCGATTGCCTTCTCGTCATCTTCTGTGATCTCTACATCATAATCAGCTGCTTTTTCCTTAAGGATACACATCAGCTCAATATCTTCCAGAGCCTGCTCCACTGCCTGCTCGCCATAAGTCTTGCCTTCCTCTGCCTCTGTACCCCAGATAGAATAATCAGATCCGCCCATAAAGCTCTTATACATCGCCTCTGCCTGCGCCTGACCCTCTCTGACAGAAAGGCTTAACATACCAAGCGGGATCTCTGTACCATCTACAGTTGCAACTGTCTTTGTTCCATCTAATTCTTTTTCACCACAGCCTGTGAGCATTCCTGCTGCCATCACACCGGCAAGCGCTACCACTGCTGTTTTCTTTGTCATTGTTTTCATTTTATCCTCCATCACTGCATGAATTCATATAAATAAGAGTATAAACTTTTTTCCCCGACAGGGCAAGAAAAATCACAAAAACCAGCTATTTTCACTGATATTTCACAGTTTATACTCTTCATGCAGCCGGTTTTATTCTTCTACAAGCTGTTCAAGCTCTGTCAGCAGATCCGTAAGGGCTGTCAGCACATTTCCGCTTCCCTCCGGTGTAAATAAAATCTTCGGTTCCTGCTCGTTTTTGAACTGAAGACCGCGTCTGTATTTCTGCATCAGTGCAGGGAATCCAACCGGATTCAGTTTTGCATTTTCATACAAAGTGATCTTCATATCTCTTCCGATCTGTTTGATTTCTGTCACATAACAGCGATGTGCAAGCGCTTTCATCCTCGCAATGGAAAGCAGGTTCATTACTGCCTTTGGCATCTCGCCAAAACGGTCCAAAAGTTCTTCCAGCATATCGTCATAATCCTGCTGCGTCTCGATCCCGGCGATTCGTTTGTAAATATCCAGCTTCTGATATTCGTTGCTGATATAAGAATCCGGTATAAACGCATCCATGTTCAGATCGATCGTTGTCTCGAAATCCTCCATGGTATGAATACCCTTTGCCTCTTTGACCGCCTCACTGAGCATCTTACAGTAAAGGTCATAACCGACCGCATTCATATGTCCATGCTGCTCCGCGCCGAGAAGGTTTCCCGCTCCTCGAAGCTCCAGATCACGCATCGCAATCTTGAATCCGCTTCCGAGATCCGTATATTCGCGAATCGCTGACAGACGCTTTTCTGCTGTTTCTTTCAGCATGGTATTTCTGCGGTACATCAGAAACGCATATGCCGTACGGTTTGAGCGTCCGATTCTTCCTCGCAGCTGATAAAGCTGTGAAAGTCCATATCTGTCTGAATCATGTATGATCATGGTATTTACATTGGAAATATCCAGGCCTGTCTCAATGATCGTAGTCGAAACAAGCACATCGATATCTCCATTGATGAATGCAAACATGACAGCTTCAAGTTCACGCTCGCTCATCTGTCCATGTGCAAAATCCACCCTCGCCTCCGGAAGAAGTTTCGCGATTCTGGCAGCCACATCTGCAATGTCATTGACACGGTTATAAACATAATATACCTGTCCGCCTCTTCGAAGTTCACGGTTAATCGCCTCACGGACGGTCTCTTCATCATACTCCATAACGTACGTCTGGATCGGCACACGATCCATCGGCGGCTCCTCCAGGACACTCATATCACGAATACCGATCATACTCATATGAAGGGTTCGCGGAATCGGTGTTGCCGTCAGTGTCAGTACATCGATGTCTTTTTTCAGCTGCTTGATTTTTTCTTTGTGGGCCACGCCGAAACGCTGCTCCTCATCAATGATCAGAAGTCCTAAATTTTTGTATTCTACATCCTTTGAAAGTACACGGTGCGTACCTACGACAATATCTACCTGCCCTTTTTTGAGATCTTCGATGGTTTTTTTCTGCTGTGCAGGTGTACGGAAACGGCAGAGCAGGTCTACACGTACCGGAAACTCTTTCATTCGCTGAATAAAAGTATTATAAATCTGCTGTGCAAGAATCGTTGTAGGAACGAGATAGACTACCTGACGGCTCTCCTGCACCGCTTTAAATGCGGCACGAAGTGCAACCTCTGTCTTGCCGTAGCCGACATCCCCACACACAAGACGATCCATGATCTTTGTGCTTTCCATGTCCCGCTTCGTATCTTCGATGGCGGAGAGCTGATCCTCTGTCTCCTCATACGGAAACATTTCTTCAAACTCCCGCTGCCAGACAGTGTCAGGGCCACAGACATAACCTTCTTTTTCCTGACGTACCGCATAAAGTTCGACCAGCTCACGGGCAATGTTTCGGACTGCACCTTTGACCTTTGATTTGGTCTTTTTCCATTCCTGACCGCCGAGGCGGTTCAGTTTCGGGGGCTTCGCAGTCTCCGCCCCGGAATATTTCTGCAGTGCATCAAGCTGTGTTGCAAGAATATAGAGGTTACTTCCGTTTCGGTATTCAATCTTGATATAATCCTTCGCAACCTTGTCGACCGCAACCTTTTCGATACCACGATAAATGCCGAGTCCATGCTTTTCATGGACAACAAAATCGCCGATCGACAATTCAGAAAAGTCCTGAATACGCTTTCCGTTATATTCTTTTTTCTTTTTGCGCTTCTTCTGCTCTTTACCGAAAATATCCGTCTCTGTGATCACTGCAAATTTGACCATCGGGTATTCAAACCCTTTTCTCGCATGGCCATAAACAACCATGATCTCGCCAGGTTCCAGAATGCGATCCGAATCTTTCCCGTAAAAAGCGCTTAAACCTTCGTCCTGCAGATCTTTTGCGAGACGTTCGGCACGGGTTCTTGATCCGGAAAGAAGCACAATCCGGTAGCCCTCTTTTTTGTACTGTTTCAGATCCTTCACCAGAAGCTCAAAGCTGCTCTGGTATGAATTCATGGATTTTACGGTCAGATTAAACTGTCCTGTGATCTTCCATCCGGATTTACGCGGATCAAGAAAGGAAAGCCCGATACAGTTACGTCTGTTGAGCTTTTTGCACAGTTCTTCCCAGGAGCACATCCAGTTACCGGAAAGTGTCGTCTCGCCTTTTTCCTGACGGTTCCGGCAGCTCTGCTGAAATTCTTCTTCGACTGCCTTCGCATTTTCTTCCAGATGATTTAATTCATCCAGAAAGAGCATCGAATCTCCGTCTTTGAAATAATCAATAAAAGTAACCTCGCCCTTTTCGATCGGCTGCTCTGCTGCCGGATAGATCATAATCTCATCCAGATTTTCCAGAGATCTCTGGCTCTGTGCGTCAAAGCTTCGGATGGAATCAATCTCATCTCCCCAGAGTTCGATTCGCCATGGATTTTCTTCGGTAAGAGAATAAATATCAATGATACCACCTCTTATTGAAAACTGTCCCGGCATCTCTACCTGTCCGACGCGCTCATATCCCATATGAACCAGTGCTGCTGTCAGTTTGTCCATATCAAGGCTGCTGTCATTACGGAAATGTATGAGCTGTTTTTCAATCTTTTCCAGCGGAAGCAGATAATCCATACAGCCATCAATACTGGTAACGACCGTAATCTCCTCCTGCCGTTCCAGAAGCGCACGGATAACCTGCATGCGCTGACGTATCAGAAGGTTTCCGTGAATATCTGCCTGAAAGAAGAGCAGATCCTTTGCCGGATAATAATAAACACGCTTATCATAAAAGCGGTAATCCTCGTAAAGATCTTTTGCTGTCTTTTCATCTGCCGCAATTACCAGATGAGATGGAAAAAGCCCGGAAAGCCCATACATAAGATGAGCTTTCTGGGACTCTATACAACCACTGACTTCCAGAATTCCATGATTCTTTTTTGCCTGTTTTTCAATTTCTTCGATCTCTGCAAGACTTTGCAGAGGCTGCAAAAATGTTTTCATACATTCCCCGTTTTCTTGTTATATTCATTCATGGCTGCGTCCACGCTGTCTGTCAGAATCAGTTCAACTGCTTTGCACGCTCTCTCCTGCGCTTCTTCGACAAGGGCACGGTCATCCTTATCAAATCTTCCCAGCACATGATCAGCCAGATCCCAGCCCTTTGGCTTCGCACCAACACCAACTTTGATACGCACAAAGTTCTGTGTTCCGAGCTGCTGTATAATGTGTTTGATTCCGTTATGACCGCCCGCACTGCCTTTTTTGCGGATGCGGAGCTGTCCCGGATCAAGATCAATATCATCATAAACGACGATCATCTCTGTCTCCGGATCGATCTTGAAGTAGTTTGCCATCTCCCGGATCGGTCCGCCGCTTAAGTTCATATAGGAAAGCGGTTTCATCAGGATCACTGGCTGTCCGCCGATTCTTCCCTTTCCGTACATGGCATTAAATTTCACGCCTGCCTGCGGAACCTGATATTCTTCCACAAGCTTGTCTATTACATCAAATCCCATATTATGGCGTGTCGCTTCATACTGCCTTCCGGGATTTCCCAAACCTACGATCAGATACATTGTTATTTCCTCACTGTGTTAATTAAAGTAAACCATCTCATCTGCCAGCGGCTCACAAGTCTCCACGTATTCTGCATCCAAAACAATGCCCTCTTCGCCCTGGTATTCGTTACGCTTCTCAATACCGACTTTTGCAGTGACTTCTACCCACTGTCCGGCTGTGAGCTTCGGTGCATAAGCACTCTTGCATACATAGCCGAGAAAAGTCGTATCGTCCGCACAACAGGTCATGGCTGTACGTCCCGGAACAAAGAATTTGCTTCCCATTCCGCGCGGTTTCATGACTCTTGCTTTGAATTTGACAGTTTTACCTTCATAGTTTTCCGGATGATCCATCGCATCAACAAACCAGATACCATAATCTTCAGGCAGAATCTCGATAACCGGTGCGTTCATATCGAATGGCATCTCATCCTGAAAGATATCACCAAGTTCGCCTTCTTCATCCTCAAAAATGACTTCGGCTCTCTGGTTGGCAACTTTGATTCCACGGCGGTAAGTCGGAAGCGGATCTTCTTTCTTGCAGCGGTTAAAGATAACCATATCTGTATTTTTGATCATATCCATAAAAATGGATTTCATATTTGCCATATACATCTGGAAAGTGCTGCCATCGACACATGTGATCTGCTGTTCGACTCCCCAGCCTTTCGGAAGCTGCATCTTCTCAAAATTACTTACCAGCCACATGCCATTATATTCTATGATGACACGCTCCGGCTGATGAAGAATATCCATTGCAACAAGGCGATCTGTTGTAAAATCTTCTTCGTTTTCGATGACTTCCACAACCGTATTGTTTGCTTTCAGAATTGCCGGATCATATTCTTCTTCGCCCTCTTCACAGAGGATCAGAAGTGTTTTTCCGTCTGTGTGAAAATAATCCTGTTGGATCGTGAAGCTTAAGAACGATGTTTTACCGCTCTCCAGAAAACCAGTCATTAAATAAATCGGTACTGTGATTTCATTCATGATCTGTATTATCCTCCATCATTACAGGCCAAAAAGTTCAGCCAGTTTGTCCTCTTTCAGTTTTGATCCGATTACGCAGAGACGGCCTGTGTATTCCGGTGCGCCTTCGCGGATCTCTGTTTCTTCAGGAACCATATCAAAGTAGATCCATGTTCCATCTTCTGCCGGAAGCATACCTTTTGCACGAAGAATGATACCATACTCGTCTGATGCAGAAAGAGCTTCAAGCATTTTCTCAAGATTTTCTCTTGTAAATTTCCTGATTGTCTCACGACCCCAGCTTGTAAATACTTCATCTGCATGATGATGGTGATGGTCATGATGATCATGTCCGCATCCACATTCATGGTCATGGTCGTGATGATGCTCATGTTCTTCATGATCGTGATCATGTCCGCATCCGCATTCATGGTCATGATGATGCTCATGTTCTTCGTGATCGTGATCATGTCCACATCCGCATTCATGGTCATGATGATGCTCATGTTCTTCATGATCATGATCGTGATGGTGATGTTCGCCATGTTCATGTACATGTCCGCATTCCGGGCATACTTCCTCTTCTTCCATCAGTTCCTGCGCAAGGGATACCGGATGTTCCATAACATCAAGAAGTTTCTTTCCGTCCAGTTTTTCAATCGGTGTAGTGATGATTGCAGCTTTTGCATTGATCTCACGGAGAAGTTCCAGAGATGCCTGTGCTTTCGCTTCATCTACGATATCTGTACGGCTCATGATGATTGCTCCGGCATATTCTACCTGATTGTTAAAGAACTCACCAAAGTTTCTCATATACATTTTGCATTTCTTTGCATCGACAACAGTTGTGTAGCTGTTCAGTACAAGTCCTGTCTCTTCTTCAACACCCTGTACAGCCTTGATAACATCAGATAATTTGCCGACACCGGATGGCTCGATCAGGATTCGGTCCGGATGATATTTGCTGATTACTTCTTTCAGAGATGCACCAAAATCACCAACCAGTGAGCAGCAGATACATCCTGAATTCATTTCGCGAATCTGAATTCCTGCTTCTTTCAGGAAACCACCATCAATACCGATTTCACCGAATTCGTTTTCAATCAGTACAACCTGCTCGCCCTGAAATGCGTCTTTCAGAAGCTTTTTAATCAGTGTTGTTTTACCGGCTCCAAGAAATCCGGAAATAATGTCAATTTTAGTTTTTTCCATGGTTGCATTTCCTCTCTTTCTGCCCGAAGACAAAGTAACTCTTGTTTATTTGTTTTATGTCGCTAACTCATAACGTAATTTAACCAGGAGGCATTTATACCCCCTGGTTATAATGTCCACAGATACTCTTATTATTCATTAAGATCAGCCATTGATCATGAAGCTGAGAAGTTTGTCGATATCTTCTTTCTCATATGCAACGATCTCAAGTTCCGGAATTTCTCCGCCAGAGAAGATGTTTGCAAGAGATACATACTGGGAAAGTTTGGATTTGAGGTTCAGTCTGTCTCCTTCACCTGTTACCAGTTCTACCTTACCGCTGCAGCTATCTACTACTTCGAAGAATTTTTCAATGTCTTTAATATTGGATACTTTCATTTTTGTTTCTCCTTTCAGAATTTTATTATTTAAATTATATATTTCTTAGCTATCTCATACCTTTCGGTCGCGTTCAGTATAACCTATCTTCACAGAAAAAGCAATGGCTTTTACACACAATTAACCAGTGATTTTACCCTCGCTTTTGTACAGGATTAATAAGTAAATACTGCGACTCCATATCCCGGGAGAGAATAATTGAACGAATATTCTCTGTGATCGCATTCCTGTTCTTCTGCTTTGAAAATCTTTGGTTTGTCGAGGAGTCCGTTTTCATCCATGATCAGCTTGTACTGTTTTTTCTTCGGAACACCTACACGATAGTCTGGTCTGTCGACCGGTGTATAGTTTACCACAAACAGAAGATTATTTCGCTTCGTCGGTGATTTTCTTATCAAGCTGAAAATGCTTCTGTATGCATCATCCGCATTGATCCATTCAAAGCCTTCCGGATCATTGTCGGCTGCATACAGTGCCGGGTACTTCGTATATATATGAAGAAGTGTCTTCACAAAGTTCTGAAGATCCTGATGCTTTTCTTCTTTCAGGAGATACCAGTCAAGTTCTCTCTCCTCACTCCATTCACGGAGTTGCCCGAACTCCTGTCCCATAAACAGAAGTTTCTTGCCCGGATGGAACAACATAAATGCATATGCAGCTTTCAGATTACGGAACTTATCATCCGGATATCCAGGCATCTTGTTGAGCATTGAGCATTTCAGATGGACAACCTCATCATGAGAAATAACAAGTACATAATTTTCACTGTATGCATACGTCATGGAGAAGGTCATCTTATTGTGATTGTCTTTACGGAAATACGGATCCAGCTTCATGTATTCAAGGAAATCGTTCATCCATCCCATATTCCACTTCAGCGAGAAACCGAGTCCACCGTCCTCTGCCTTACCGGTAACCAGCGGCCATGCCGTTGATTCCTCTGCAATCATGACAGTACCATGATTCCTGCCAAGCACAACTGTATTCAGATGTTTGAAAAATTCGATTGCTTCGAGATTTTTGTTGTCACCATATTTATTGGCAACCCATTCCCCATCTTTCTTGCCGTAATCCAGATACAGCATGGATGCAACCGCATCGACACGCAGACCGTCTACGTGGCATTCCTCTATCCAGAAAAGCGCATTGGCGATCAGGAAGTTTTTGACCTCCGGCCGGCCGTAGTTGTAAATCTTCGTTCCCCAATCCGGGTGCTCCCCCTGTCTCGGGTCTTCATGTTCATAAACAGCCGTTCCGTCAAAGTTTGCAAGTCCGTGTTCATCCTTCGGGAAATGTGCCGGAACCCAGTCAAGGATCACACCGATCTTGTTGCGATGAAGATAATCTATCATATATTTGAAATCTTCTGCTGTTCCGTAGCGGGAAGTCGGTGCATAATAACCGGTTACCTGATAGCCCCAGGAGCCGTCAAACGGATGCTCTGCAATTCCCATCAGTTCGACATGGGTATAGCCCATTTTCTTCACATAAGCAGCCAGCTCATGTGCCAGTTCACGATAATTGTAAAAGCCCGGATCGTCCTCATCCTTTGCTTCATGTTTCTTCCATGAACCGGGATGAACTTCATAAATTGCCATCGGACTCTTTTTCTCATTAAATTCCGGACGGTGTTTCATCCAGGTAGTATCTTTCCATTTATAACCGGAAATATCTGTAATTCTGGATGCTGTTCCCGGACGAAGCTCCGCTTCATTGCCATATGGATCGGCTTTGTAAATTTCCTCACCGTGATAACCGATAATATAAAATTTATAAAGGTCACCAATCTTTGCCTCAGGTATAAAAGTCTCATAGACTCCGATCGGTCCTGTCTTCTGCATTGGGTTCTTCTGAATATCCCATTCATTAAAATCACCCACTACAGAAACAGATCTGGCATTCGGTGCCCACACCGCAAAATAGACACCTTTTTTGCGTCCCCGCATCGTAGGATGCGCTCCGAGCTTTTTATAAATATCATAATGGGTTCCCTGTCCGAACAGATACTGATCCAGCTCTGTAAACTGCAACTTCTCTCCCATTCAAACGTACCTCCCTTAATTGTTAATTTGTTACTTTCTGATTCTTCATCGGCATTATGCACATGATTAATGCCAATCTTTCGTATTTTTATAGACACATTATACCAATCCATATAGTTCCCGTCAATTAAAACAACAAGAAGTCTGTAAGAAAAAAACTACAGAAAACGTAAAAAAAGAGAACTTGTCCGGCAGGAACGTATCTGTACTTCCCTGCCATTCATGTCCTCTTTTGTAAGTTACTTTATTTCGTATTACTCCTCCGAATAATCGCCTTCATCATAACTTCCGTCATCGTAGGAGCTGTCATCTGAATATCCGTCATCTGAATATCCGTCATCGGAACTTCCGTCATCGTAGGAACCATCATCTGAAGATTCATCATCGGAAGAGCCATCGTCAGAACTTCCATCCGATGTATCTGTACTTCCGTCATTAGAAGTATCCGTACCATCTGTGCTTTCATCACCGGATGTATCTGTGGTATTTCCGCTGTATCCTGCAACGATTCCCTTCTGCAGGGAGCTGTCCCAGAAATCAGAATAATTGGCACCCTGTAAGGTAACTCCCTTCGCTGCTGCCAGCTCGCTGACAGTCATCAGCTTATATCCTTTCTGCACAAGTTCCGGAATCATCTTGATTGCCGCCTGTACAGAAGGTTCATGAATATCATGCATCAGAATGATAGAACCATCTGTAAGGTCACCATTCATAACTGCATCATAGTCCTTGTTTACATCCAGATAACTCCAGTCCATAGAATCCAGTGACCATGTAAAAAACGGTTTACCTACAGTAGAAATGATATCATCACTCCAGTTGCCATAAGGCGCACGTGCCACACTTGCTTTCTGTCCACAGGCTTTTTCAAGTGCTGCATCTGTATCGGAAAACTCTTTTGCCACAGAGTCCATACTCAGATCATAAAGATTCGGGTGATCCCAGGAATGGCTGCCGATCTCACAGCCGATATCTGCCATACGCTGTACTGTGGATTCCCAGCTTCCTACATTCTGTCCAAGCATAAAGAATGTCGCATGTGCATTGTTTTCTTCCAGACAGTCAAGAAGTTCATCAGTGTATTCTCCCGGACCATCATCAAAAGTAAATGCAATTCGTGTCTTATGCTGACTCGGATCATAAGTACCATCATCGTTGAAGTAATAATCATCAAATCCGACTTCCACCCATCCGGTCTTTATGTAACCGTTATCATCAAAGTAATATGTAGAACCATCGATTTCCTGCATACCACCGGCGAAATATGTGCCATCTGCATTCTGATACCATTTGCCGTTTTCATCGTCATGCCATCCGGCTGTAAGCTGTGCCGCTTTCGTCAGATCACTCTGCCCTTTGACCGGCTGGCGTATTGCCGCGTTTGTTTCTGTACTCGCATCTCCTGTATCTGTACTGTCCGAACTGCTGTCAGTAGGTGTGCTGTCTGTCTCTGCCTGTACCTGCTGCGGCTTCTCTGTATTTCCGCCACCGGCTCTGTTAATGACCGGAAGAATGATTCCGCGGATTACAAAAATCAGTACCAAAATAACTGCAACGACATATGCACCCTTTTTCATCATCTGCCGCCGTCTTATCTGCTGTTGCTTTTTGCGCATTCGTTCGCGCAATACCCTCTTATCCATTGACTCCACCTGCTGTATTTTCTATATCTTTATCTTTTCTTATTATCATAACGCATTTAATTCTGAAATACAATGACAGGTATTTAAATAACTCTCTTTAATTCAAGATTTTCACTTACAAGCAGTAAGTCCGCCTGCTTTCCGATTCGAATAGAACCAACACGGTCAAATATTCCAATACTTCTGGCAGGATTTGCGGTCGCCGCCATAATCGCCTGTTCCAGTGGAATTCCAAATTCTACGGCTTTGCACATACATCCATAAAGATTCGTCGCAGAACCGGCAAGCGTACCATCTTTCAGAACTGCTTTTCGATCCTTAACAGTTACTTCCTGTCCTCCAAGCTCATATGTACCATTTTCCATCCCTGTCGCACGCATAGAATCACTGATGAGGATCACACGCTCCGGTCCGAACATCCGAAATGCTACGCGGATTGCAGACGGATGAATGTGATATCCGTCGCAGATCAACTCAACCATGCACTCCGGATCATCCATTGCCGCACCGATCAGTCCCGGTGCTCTGTGTCCAAAAGGCTGCATCGCATTGTAAAGATGCGTAACATGATGCGCACCAAGCTTCATTGCTCTTGATGCGCAATCATAATCTGCTGCTGTATGTCCCAGTGAAATGCAGACCTCTTCGTGCATTTCCTTTATAAATTCTTCTGCGCCGTCCATATTCGGAGCAAGTGTAACAAGACGCACCAGACCATCGGCATCCTGATTCAGTTCTCTTACAAATGCCACATCCGGTGCTGCGATCCATTTCTCAACATGTGCACCCTTTTTGGCAGGATCAAGAAACGGACCTTCCATATTGATACCGACAACCGTCGCACCGTCTTCTGTCTGTGCACCTTTGATTGAAGCAAAAATCTGGCGGAGCCGTTCTTTTGGAAATGTCATCGATGTCGGGCAGTAGGAAGTAATTCCGCAGCGTTTTTCGTACTGCAGGATTTTCTTAAGTCCTTCCGGATTTCCATCGGAAAAATCCTCCCCCGCTGCACCATGGCTGTGAATATCCACAAGCCCCGGCAGTACAAGAAGTCCTTCTGCATCTATGACTTCTCCGTCGTCCTGATATTCTGCTTTGTCTACCAGACGATGGTCATTGATATAAATTGCCTGTTCCAAAAAGCTTCCATCCTCCTGAAACACCTTTCCGCCTTTTATAATCATTCTTCAGCCACCTCGTCTGTAGCGTCCTCTGTGGCTGCATCTTCGATATCCACATTATCTTCTGTATCATCGCCCGTGTCACTGTCCATGGATTCATCATATTCTTCCAGATCATCACCTTCGTCTACCGCATCCTCAGAATCACCTGCTACTTCTGTGACAGTTGCATTTTCAACGATAAACCGCTCTACACGCAGAAGTGCCAGTGATTCATTCACTTCCTGTTCGCCGTATGTCTCGATCATTTCATCAATGCTTGCAAATCCATATTCCTCAATCAGATCATCTTTTAACTTCTGAGTTTCTTCATCATTAATGCTGAGTCCTTCTGCATCCATGATTCCCTGTACGATCAGATTCTGTTCTACTTTGGACTCTGCGTACTGCTGGCATTCTGATTCATAATCTTCCTCTGTCATTCCCTGAGACTCCAGGAAGTCAGACATCTCCATGCCCGCTTCCTTCACATACTCTTCATTGAGTTCCTGATAGGATTTCTTTGCTGCGTCAACATCTTCCTTCGGGTAATCTTTGACTTCGGAAGCTGCCTGTACTTCATTCCATGCGTCGCTGTAAAGCCCATAATCTGCGGTCTGCGCTGCTGTGTCTTCGAGCTGTTTCTTAACTGCCTCGCGGTATTCATCTACTGTCTTATAATCGGTATTTGCGGCAACCCATTCATCTGTCAGTTCTGCCAAGCGGGTAAATTTTTGAAGTGTAACCTTAAATACAACTGCTTTTCCTGCAACAGACTCTTCATAATAATCGTCCGGGAAAGTCAGATCCAGTTCTTTTGTTTCACCGGATTTCATTCCGACAATGCCATCCTCAAATCCGTCGATCATCTCACCGTCACCAACCACAAGCTCATAATCTTCTGCAGAACCACCGTCAAATTCTTTGCCGTCAATAGTTCCTGTAAAATTGATCGTTACTGTATCACCGTTTTCTACGGTGCCGTCTTTGACTTCGGTACCATTGTCTTCCAGATCATAATTGATCTCTGCCTGAACATCGTCATCTGTGACGCTCTGTGAAGTACGGTTGAGCTCCAGACCTTTATACTCGCCTATCGTCACATATTTTGAAACATCTTTGACGGAAACCAGTCTGTTTCCCTCAGAAGAATCAGTCTCTTTTATGTCTGTATCTGTACTGTCTTCCTTCGAATCTTCACTGTCCTTTGTATCGGTTGTTTCTGTGGTCGTTTTTTCTGTATCAGATGATTTGCCGCATGCGGCTGCTGAAACCGCCATACACATAATTAACATTGCAACTACTGCTTTTTTCTTCATAATAAAACTCCCTTCATTTTAACATCTTTACATTTGAGGTACCGGTGTCGGTCTGGAAGAATCCCATACATCAGCCACATCAAAGAGATCACTGAGCATTTCCGGATTGTAATACATACGATATCCATCGAGATTTCTTCTTCCCTGACGGAAATACTGGCCTGTGATCTGTACAAAATACTGGCTGGAATCTACATTACAGAAATAATCATATCCTGCGCTCTTGTAATACTGGAATTTCGGGTTATCTGAAGAATATCCCGACCAGTCACCGATATCGGCACCAAATGCAAAGATGATCATATCGGTATCTCCAAGGATCGGTGCAACATAGGATTTCCATTTCTGGTCATCCGTCTTAAGGTCTTCTGCGGAACGCTCCGTTGCATTCATATGTCCCCATGTGTGGCTTGCAAATTCCCATCCTTCTGCTTTCATGGCATCAGCAACTTTCGTCGCATCTGCCACATCCTGATCATAGTCAAAATCCGGATTGTCCTCCAGGAATTTCTTCTGATCATCCTGTAAGTTCTCACCGGTCTTGTAAGCAATATCGGTTCTGTATCCAAGCACTCCGTTGTATCCGGTCATAGCAAGGATTCCCTTGCGTCCATGATAAGAAAAATCCGGATGTTCTTTAATGAAAGTATCCAAAAGCGGTACAAGATCGTAATCACCGACTGATACACTTCCATCTGCTTCGACATATTCATTCTTGACTTCTCCATTCTCATCCAGAACCAGTTTCGATGCGCAGCCATCACCATCCATATAGTGATAATAACTGACATCATCCTGTGAAAGAACAAATGGAATCTTGCCTTCCGGCACCATGATCTTGCCACGGCTCATCGTACCGTCATCATTCACTGTCGCCATATCATGTGGACTTACCAGAACATATCCCTTGTCATACATGATCTGAATAATTTTATTGAACTCACTGACTGTCGTCATTACCTGATTATAATTACCTGATTTTGAATCGCCGTCAAAAGCTCTGCCTGTATCATCAATCAGCGTATGAAAAAAAACATGTGTGATCTGCTCCAGTGGATATTCCACCAGTGTAGATTTGGCAACCTGGCATTTTGCTGCAAGATCCATATAATCTTTATTTGTATCAAAATCATCCTGCTGTTTCAGAAGTTTGATTGCTTCATCATAATTGTACTGCTGGTACATCAGCGTTGCCTGATCCAGCACCGAACCCTCACTCTCTGAAGTATCATCTTTCTTATCTGAATCCTTTTTGGCTGCTGAAACAGTCTGCGTAAGTCTGTTTCCGATGTCTGTCGGGAAATAACCTCCGCCTGCCAGAACAGCCGCTGTCAGAACAGCCGTCAGTATCATTGCTCTTTTTTTCATCTCATTGTTCCCCTTTACTTATCATCAGCCCATTGGCGGAACCGGTGTCGGTCTGGCAGGATCAAACACACTCTTTGCATCAAAGAGATCCTCCAGAAGTTCCGGATTGTAATACATACGGTATCCATCTAAATTTCTTCTCCCCTGACGGAAATACCGGTCTCGTATCTGTACAAAATATTTGCTCGAATCTACGTTACAATAATAGTTATATCCCATACTCTTCAGATATTCAAACTTATCTCCGGAATAATCTTCTGCATCTGTAAGATCCGTTCCGAACGCAAAAATAATGATATCCGTTCCACCGATCAGCGGATCCACATTATCCTTAAATTTCTGCGTATCTGCCTGCAAAGTCTCCAGTGAGATCTGTCCGATATTCTGATGGCCCCATGTATGACTTGCAAACAACCAGCCTTCTTCTTTCATGGTGTCGGCGACCTTTTTGGCACCTTCCCGTTCTTTCTCAAGGCTGAAATCCGGATGGCTGTCAAGCCAGTCGACCTTGTTCTGATCAAGGTCATCGGGTCTTGTTTCATAGCTTTGATCCGTACGGTAACCAAGGATACCATTGTATCCGGTGAGTGCCACAATTCCCTTTGCTCCTCTGTAGGAAAAATCAGGATGCTTCTCAACGAAACGATCAATCAACGGCACCATATCATAATCCCCGACTGAAATACTTCCGTCATCTTCGACATACTCATTACGAACCTTGCCTTCATCATCTACCACAAGTTTCGTTGCAAATCCGTCACCATCCATGTAGTGGTAATAGCAGACATCATCCTGCGATAATACAAACGGGATTTTACCCGGCGGAAGAAGAATCTCGCCCGGTGTCATCGTACCGTCATCGTTCGCCTTAGCCATATCGTAAATACTGACCATGACATAACCCTTTTCATACATGGTCTCCGTGATCTTGTTGAATTCATCGATCGTTGTCATGACCTGATTGTAATCCGCTTCTTTATAATCACCGTCAAAGGCTTTAGACGTATCTTTGATCAGTGTATGATAAAAAACATGCGTCACTTCTTCCAGCGGCCATGAAGTACAGGAATCTCTGTCTGATTCGTATTCTTTTACCGCATTCTGCATGTCGGTATTGCTCTCGTAATCCGACTGTTTCTTAAGAAGATTGATCGCACTCTGATAATCATACTGCGCGGCCAGAAGCTTCGCCTGCTCCATTGCTCCCGGTCCCTGCTGCTCCGCCGGGACTTCCTGTGAATCTTCTTTCTTCTGTGTCTCTTTCACAGAAGATGTCGACTGTGTGCCGCTGTGACTGATAAAACCTGCAATCCCCCTTACTGCCCCAGCCACTACTACGATCGTAATAATACCTGTCGCACCAAGGATCATAAGCTTTTTCCTTCGCTCCCTCTTCTGGCGTCTCAGTCTGCGCTGGCGGCGTCTCTCCCTCAGCTCACGGTCTATATCCTCGGTCACATCTGTATATCCGCCCTCCTGGCCTGTATCTGTATTGTTGTTCTCTGTCTCCCTCATACTAACTCCCTGTATGGTTTATTCTGTAATTCCTAGTATACCCGTAAATCGGTGTATTTTATTACAGCCTGCTGATTTTTACATGTTCCACATATAAGAAATATGTTTCCATTATACCTGTTTGCCCGCTGTATTTCCATATCTTTTCCTGTTCTTCATGGAATTTTCCTTAATTTGTTTGCCTTTTGTAATAAATGATGTTAGAATATATTTCGCATGACATTAGTTTGTAAATTTACATATTGAGGAGGGTATTTATGAGTACACTTACCATCGTCCTTCTTGTAATCCTGATCATCCTGATCGGTGCTCTGATTGCTCTTTATTTCTTTGGAAAGAAAGCTCAGAAGAAACAAGAAGAACAGCAGGCTCAGATTGAAGCAGCAAAACAAACCGTATCTATGCTGATTATCGATAAGAAACGGCTTCCGTTAAAAGAATCCGGTCTTCCGCAGATGGTGATCGATCAGGCTCCGAAGCTTATGCGTCGTTCCAAACTTCCGATCGTTAAGGCAAAAGTCGGACCGAAGATCTCCGTACTGATCGCAGACGAAAAAGTTTTTGATCTGATTCCGGTTAAGAAAGAAGTCAAAGCAGAAGTCAGCGGTTTATACATCGTTGGTGTAAAAGGAATCCGTGGTTCCCTTGAAACTCCGGCTCCTAAGAAAAAAGGCTTCTTCGCCAGATTACGTAATAAATAATTTCATACGGATCATAAAGCAAACACCCGAAGGTTCATTCCTCCGGGTGTTGATTTTTGTAATGATATATCTGTTCTTCAGTTTTCGTAAAAAGAAAAATCTCCGAGATCTTTGGACTGTGCCTGAACCGTCAGGTAACAATCTGCCACATGTTCATCATTCATATCCAGTGCATAATCCACTTTCATCTGAATACAGTCTTCATCCTCCATGATTTCAAGGCCTGTTGCGGCAATTCCCATCTGAAGTGTTCCAAATGGTGTCGAATAAAGAGTCATGTTTTTCTTTCCCTGCTCAAACACCATATGTACATTTACCTGTCCCTGTTTGCGTACTTCTACGCCCTGTGGAGACAGCTTAATATAATTGACTGTCGGCTGTGCCGTATCATCCATCATTTCTTCATACCGAAGATAGTGACTTCCGTTTCGATAATAATACTGTCCGGGAACAACGATTTCAATCGGTTCCTGCTCATCCTCCGTATCCATCATCTGAAGTCCCCGTACACGAATAAGTACATCTTTTTTCATTTATTTCTCCTAATACTTCTCAATGTCGATTTTGCGTGTCATGGTTACATCATAAGGCAGAATGGAATTGGCAAATTCCTTGAATTCATCTGCAAGATCGCTGACATAAAAGCGGTATGGAAACTCTGCCTGCTGCTCTCCGGTACTCAGAAGGTCCATTTTCGTCAGAAGGCTCTTTAATTCCAGTGCCGTCTCATATGCCGGATTGACCAGACGGACTTTCTCACCCATCACTTCCTGAATCGTTGAACGGATCAACGGATAATGTGTACATCCGAGGATCAGGGTATCTACCTGCTCATCCTTCAGCTCCTGCAGGTAGCGGGATGCAACTTCGACCGTAACCGGATCATGCAGCCATCCTTCTTCTACCAGCGGTACAAAAAGCGGGCATGCCTTCCCGATCACCGTAATCTCCGGATCCAGCCTTTTCAGGTAAGATTCGTGGATGCCACTTCCAACCGTACCCACGGTACCGATCACCCCGACTCTTTTATTTTTAGTCTCTTCTGCTGCCACACGGGCACCTGCTTCAATCACACCAAGCACCGGTATATCAAGCTTATCCTGTACAGCCTCAAGCGCAAACGCACTCGCGGTATTACAAGCGATCACGATCGCCTTGACATTCTGCTCTCTCAGAAAATGAACGATCTGACTGGAATAGCGGATGACGGTATCTTTTGATTTGCTTCCATATGGAACCCTTGCAGTATCTCCAAAATATACAATTTTTTCTGAAGGAAGATTTCGCATGATCTCACGTGCTACGGTCAGACCGCCCACGCCGGAATCAAACACACCGACAGGCGCATTCTTATCTATCATATATGTATCTCCATTTCTTAAATAATATAGCCCGGAAAGCCCTGCGACCATCCGGACTATTTATCATATTACCACCTCTCAATGGCTTTCGCAAGCCAGAAGGAAATCTTTGGCTTCTGATCTGTCTGCGAAAAACAAAACTGTGGATACAGACTTCCCCACCATGCCACTACACCGGGAGCAGTTCGTCCCGAAACAGCACTTCCGAAAAGCGAAACTGCAAGCAGTCCCGCAACAATTGCCACCTGTACCCTGTATTTTCTGTTTCTGAGAGTATCTCTTATTTTTACTGCCTCTGTTTTCCATATATTTATTTTTTCGTTCTTCTGCAGCCACGCTTTCATGTCAGATGCCTCCTGTACATACATAATTTCTGATTACTCTGTCAGAAGTATTGACCATTTTCGGTATTTTATTCCAGAAACACTTCCAGTTCTCCGTCAACAAGCGTAATTTTCGGAAGAGAAAGCAGCGTTCCGCCCTGATACCACTGATGATAGACCTGTCGCAGTGTCACTCCTTCTTTTTGCTGTGCCGGTACCCGATTTTCAAGAAGCCCTGTCAGATAATCTCCAATCGAGGCACCGCCACTGTCCCATTTCAAGACAGCCTCCGGATCCCCGGTTCTGAAAAGATAAATATCTTCTCCTGCCAGCGGCTCCGCTTTCAGATAGTTCAAAAACATTTCCCATCTGCCGCTTTCAAGCATCTCATTTCCCATGATAATGACCTCGAGGTGACCGATATCAAGATATCGGTTCTGGCTTCTGTCATAAAGCTGCTGGATTTCGTCAAAATCGCGTCCTCTCAGTGTCAGTACAGAACGGTCAGTATTTTCTTCCTCTTTTCCCTGTCCGGTCGCCTCCGGCAGATCCGGCATTCCGTATGAAATGACGAAATCATCTCCTGAAACATCAATGCCAAGCGCAAGCGGATACATTCTCTTTTCCGGTTCAATTCCCGCACAACCGCTGCATATCAGTACCAGTGCCAGAAAAATGCAGCCAAGCGTTGCTACTTTTTTTATCTGTTTCTGACGGCTGCGTAAAAACAGATAGATCAATATAAGAAGAAGACCGGGCACAAAAATTTTTGCAAGATAAATTTCAAACAGATCCGCCACTGTCACACCATCAATCTCAATAATTGCTGCTGCATATACCGCCACCGGAAGCCAGAATTTTCCTGTCCCGATATGTGCCGATGTCAGGATCCGTTCTCCATAATAAAAAACACTGCCGATTGTAAACAACAGACCATAAAGCAAAAAGCCCATCCACAGCACATCAAACCTTGCCAGAACATTCCCCGGCAGATCTGCACCTGCCAGCAGAGAAAGAACCGGCCATGTTTCAGACTGCACTCTCCGCCATCCCAGCACAGCCGGAAGAAGTACCAGTACACAGATCATAATTCCACTGACTGTCAGGATTCCCCCTATCACAGTCTTTCCTGCGCTGCCCCTCTTTTCAACATTTTTCATCACAAACGGAAGCAGACTGATTCCCGAGAAAAAGCACAGATAACGGTATGCCGACCGGATACTTGTTTCTATAGAAAAAGATTCCTCCCGAAACAGTTCCGTGATATATTCTGCCGTTCCCTGTCCCGCACACAGTACCAGCAAAAGCAGGATAGCCCCAAGAAAAATCCCTCCTGTAACTTCTGCCATCCTGCCTCTTTTCTGCATTCCTTTTTCCATCCCATAGGCACAGACAAGTACTGCAAATAACAGCAGCCATTTCTCAGAGATACCAAAGATCAGCCACACAGGAATGATCCTGCCGATCAGGTTCAGAAGATACGCTCCCGCCATCACAAGATAGATAAGAAAAAATCCCCCGAAGATTACCGCCCCGGCTTTTCCGAAGGATCGGATCATATCTGCATATCCATAGGTGCTTCGCAGATAAAAGAAAGAATACAACAGAAGAAAAATGACTGCCAGAATGATCCCCACCGCACCGGACAACCCCAACAGTCCGCCTTTCCCGTTCAGACAAAGCAGAAAAGGCGCCAGAAATGTCAGCAGAATCTGCCGGTATAACTGCCGGTGTGAGATCCGATTATTTTCTGCGTACTTCATTTTGCGCCTCCTTTTCTGTCTCCGCATCTGTCGTCTGTGCTTTATGTTTCAGTCGCAAACTCTGCTCTTTTTTGGCATATACCGGACGATACTGCCGCTTCTTAAACGGAATCCGCCAGATGCCGTCTCCTACCCGGCTTACCGAATGTTTTCTGACAAAGGGAACAAGATACGGCACACCAAAACTCAAAAGTCCGGACAGATGCGAAATCAACAGATAAATGCCCAGTACGATACCGTATATCCCGAGATATCCGCCCAGAAACAGAAATCCATATTTCATAAGCCGAAATGCCGACGCAAATTCCTCATCCGGAATCACCATGGAACCTAATGCGGTCAGCGCTACGATCATCACGACAATAGGACTTACAAGATTTGCACTCACTGCTGCGTCTCCGATGATCAGACCTCCCACGATTCCGATTGCATTTCCAAGCGCACCAGGCACACGTACCCCGGCCTCTCTGATCAATTCAAAAGCAAGCTCCAGCAGTATCAGTTCCGTCACACTTGTAAACGGCACCCCTTCCCTAGCCTCTGCAAAGGAAAGAAGCAGATTCGCCGGAAGAATCTGAGTATGAAAATGAATCACCGCCAGATAAAGTCCCGGCAGAAGCATTGCAGTCAGAAGTGCCAGATAGCGCAGAATCCTTAAGAACGATGCCATCTCGAAATGGTGATACCAGTCCTCGCTGCTTTCCATAAATCCACTGAATGAGCCGGGCAAAATCAACGCAGACGGAGAATTGTCACAGAGCAGCACAACCTTTCCGTTCAAAAGTTCCAGCGCTGCACGGTCCGGTCGCTCCGTAACCTGATACTGTGGAAACGGAGAATACCACGATTCCTCCGTAAGCTGTTCAAGCATGCCACTGTCAAGGACACCATCTATCTCATATTCTTCGATACGCTCCTTTATCTGCTCCAGAAGTTCCTCATGAACCAGATCATCTATATACAGAATCTGCAGCACCGTATTGGAACGTACACCCATCTGATATTCTTCCACTTTCATTCTGGTATCACGAAGTCTTTTTCGCACAAGCGCGGAATTTGTTTTTACCGAATCTGAAAATCCCTCTCTGGAACCGCGGAGCACTTTTTCTGACTCTGCCTCCGACACACCCATATTCGGATATCCCCTGCTCGAGATTTTCATTGCTTTGTCATAACCATCAATAAAAAAAACTGCATTTCCGGAAAGGACCGCACCCAAAACTTCGTTCATATCATTCAGTTTCTGTACATCAGCAATTCCGAGGCTGTTATTCTGCATAAACTCCGGAATCTTTTCCGGCGGAATCTCCCAGAAATGATTGATCATCTTGCCGATTGCCGAATCATCCAGCATCATATTGGAAACTGCCACTTCTATATAAACCATAAGGCAGTCCACTTTGCGCTCATCCCCGAGCCGCATCGGACGAATCAGAATATCCGCACAGTTTTCACAGCGTTCTTGTATATAACGTTCATTCTCACGAATATCCGCCGAAATTTTTTTCACATTTTCTTTTACATCTGTCATGGTTTCCTCCACAAACCGGCGGATGCGCCACCGACGCCTCCTCTATGTGCCATACAAAAAGAGAGACACATCACATGCATCTCTCTTAGAATAACCATATTTTATTTTTTTATTTACGTATCTGACGATTCTGTGTCTCCTCACGGATCGAGCGGATGATCGCCTCTCTCTGATTTTCAATATGCTGATAGGAAATTTCCTGCGCGCTCTTTACATCACGGTTTTTGATTGCCTCATAAATCTCTTTATGCTCTTTGACCAGAAGATTTCTTGTCTCCTCATCTTTCAGATATTCCACACGGTATCTGTAAATCTGCTCACGCAGGTTGTTTAAAACCTGATTCAGTCTGCGGTTATCTGAAGATTTGTAGATGACTTCATGAAAAGCCACATCTGCTTCTGCAAGTTTTACAAGATTTCCCTCTGCCATCGTTGCCTCGAAATTCTTTGCTGCATTCCAAAGCTCTTCAAGCTGTTCTTCGGTCATTCGCATGCACGCATTCTCAATGGAAAGATTTTCAAGTGCAATACGCACTTCCAGTACATCGTTCAGATCCTTCTCAGTGATATTGGCAACCTGTGCACCTCTCCGGGGAATCATCACGACAAGCCCTTCCAATTCCAGCTTACGCATTGCCTCACGTACCGGAGTTCTGCTGACACCGAGACGCTCTGCAAGCGCGATTTCCATCAGTCGTTCTCCCGGCTTGAGTTCCCCTTTCAAAATTGCCTTACGGAGTGTGTTAAAAACAACATCCCGAAGTGGCAGATATTCGTTCATATCTACAGAAAAATCATTCATCATAGGTAGCTTCCCCTTTCCTGCACACATCCTGATCTATGCATGATCTTTTCGGTTGTAAATCTGTGTTGCAAATACTGTTTTTGCCAGATGGCTCTGTTTCAGGACTTCTGCTGCCTCACGCATCTTCGCTCTGTCATCAAAAATTCCGAATACAGTCGGTCCGCTTCCGCTCATCATTGCTTTCAGTGCACCGTTTGCTTCCATAAGATCTTTGATCTCCTGAATTACCGGATACTGGCGGATGATTCCCGGCTCAAAGACATTTTCCATCTTAGATGTCAGGCTGTAAATATCCTGATTCTCAATATCCAGAAGCATTCCATCGATGTCCGGATGTTTCTGAATGCTGTTCAGATTCAGATTCTCATATGCCAGCTTCGTCGAAACATTGATTCCCGGTTTGCCGACAAGTACATAACAGCGCGGAAGTCCCGGAAGACTCGTAAGTTTCTCACCGATTCCCTCTGCAAGGGCAGTTCCTCTCATTACACAATAAGGAACATCTGCGCCCACCTGTACGGCACGTTTCATCAATTCCTCTTCGCTGAGGCCCAGACGAAACAGACGGTTCACTCCGACAAAAGCAGCTGCCGCATCTGAACTGCCACCCGCCATACCTGCTGCAACCGGAATGAATTTCGTCAGTTTCATAGAAAGGCCCTCTTTAACATCAAACTCATCCATAAGAAGTTTGGCTGCCTTATATACCAGATTCCTTTCATCAGAAGGAACATAAGGAAGATTTGTAGACAACACAATTCCCGGTTCTGATTTCTTACGGATATCCAAAAGGTCATACATCTGGATCGTCTGCATAATCATCCGTACTTCATGATATCCATCCTCACGCTTGCGGAGTACATCAAGTCCAAGATTGATTTTTGCCATAGCTCGTAAACGCATAAACACACCCTCTGTCCTTTGTATTTTTCGTTCTTTTTGTACTTTGTATACAATCTATGTGTTTTATTTTATCCGATTTTTTTGATAATTTCAAGTATCATTCTTCGACTTTTTTTACCAGAAGAAGCGGCATTCCTGAGGAAATCTCTTCGTTTTCCAGCTCATTCATACTGCTGATTTCTTCTGTGGTCGTATAAAAGCGTTTTGCAATGTCCCAGAGCGTGTCTTCCGGCTGAACAATATACACGGTAATTCCAGGCAAACTACGGATTTTCCCCTGATCAAGAGGTGCTTCTTCCATCTTGTCGAGGATAAATTCTTCAATGCACTGTAACACCAGCACATTGACACCAATCGTTGCACGGATCTCAAGCTCGTTGCTGTCTGCCATGGTCGTTGACAACTGTTCCAGCTCACTATGCAGATAATAAACACTGTCTTTCGAGATTCCCTGTGCCTCTACGATATGACTGAACGGAATGACAGTCTCGGCAGAATAAAACGGCATATCATCATTTCCCACAATATACAGAACCTTCAGACGCAGAATCCCATCCACCTGAATCCCATCGCTGACGACCTGAGTTTTGTCAACTTTGACTTCTCCCTGACTGTGGCAGATCTGCAGAATTTTTCCCTGTGTTTCACGAATCGTCACACGGTCCGACAGACGACATCGTGAGAAATTCCGGATCAGCAGGCTTTCCAGCATTTCCGTTCTGCCTTTTGGCTGATACTGACGAAACGGAGTGTAAGCATCCATGATCACATCATGCTCTTCCTCCCGGTAAAGCTTCATATCCAGTTCCAGAACAACATCTGCCTGCAGTTTACGCTCTTCTCCGTCGGCATCCGGTCTGACCTCCAGAGACTGACTGATCACTGACGCTTCCAGATTCGGAATCATCTCCGAAGTACAGCCGGTGCATTCTACTTCCCCGTTAAACGGAATCGTGTGCTCCAACCACTGCAGAGTACTTCCTTCATCCCCGCCCGTATAAAGAACAAAAATAAACAGTTCTCCTTTAGCCTTTATTTTTTGTTCTTCCGGACGCAGATCCAGTCCACGTACTTCGATGGTATACCACAGAAGTTCCGCAATATCCGGTTTGTTTGAAACCAGCTCAATTTCTTCTTTCAGCCGCAGAGTATCTTTTTTATGTACTGCAAGACTGAGAAGGCACATCTGTTTTTTCTTAACAGAGATATTTTCATCATCCGCCGCCACCGGCAGACGGATTCCAGTCAGTTCATCCACCGATGCATAAAACGTGATCACAGCACGAATATTCAGCTTCCGTGAATGAATGATATGGATGCTCAGATCTTCGATCTCCCACTTCAGACAAAGCTTATCTCCATTTACGATTCCGTCAAGGTTCAGAGTCTCCTCAACCGGCAGGCCTGCCGAAAGATTGTAAACTCTCCCGTCTTCCTCCCCCACGTATAAAACATCCGCCTGCAGTTTCCCTTTGACAAAAGCATGCCCGTCATTCAGGCGCACTTCTTCTACTGTCACCTCACCTTTATTCTGTATCATGCGTCCAATGTCCGGTTTCACATCCGGTACATTATAATCCATGTCCAGCGTTACCTGACTGGTTGCCCTGCTCTTTGTTCGAAGTACCTGAATATCCTCTTTTCTGAATTCCACTTTTATGTCCTCCAATCTCACCGAAACTGAACCGGAACATCCCGGTACTCTGTTTTCACAACAATATATGGATAAGAAGGTTCACCGCCCTGCACTTCCTCCGTGGGGCCGATCAGTTTTGTTTCAAAAAAAACAGCGTTCACAGATGCCGACAGATCCGTCACCTGAATGCTGTATCCTCCGCTCATCTGCCTTCCATATCCCTTTATCAGATAAAGGTCTTCGCCCTTCTGGTATACCATCTGGAATTCTTTTTCCTTTTTTTCTTCTATCAGCTTCGCGGCTTCTTCCGGAATCTGTGAACGATCCGCGACCGTATATTTAAGCGGAGTTCTCTCAGCCTCTTCAATCTTTATCATCCGGCATCCGCCAAGCATCATGAAAAGTATCAAAAGTGACAGAAATGCGGCAGTTTTTTTCATAAACAGCTTTCCATTTCCCGGCATCTCATTTCTTCAGTATGTATTCTATGCGGAGGATAAAAGATTTATTGCAAGTATTTCCAAAATCACTTATACTTGTACCAGAGTCCCGTTTTTCGGGATTGCTTTTATCTTAGTTTTTATTTCAATTTAACAGAAAGAGGACTTTATTATGATTCGTCTTATCATTGTTGCGATCACAGTCATCGGATTTCTGATACTTTCCATTCCGATCTTGTTTATCGAATGGATCATCGGTAAATTCTCACCGCGCACAAAGGAAATCAGCTCACTGCGCATCATTCAGGGAGTTTTCAAATTTATCCTGTGGGAAGCCGGCACAAAGGTAACGATCATCGGTGAAGAAAATGTTCCGAAAGATACACCTGTGCTTTACATCGGAAACCATCGAAGCTATTTTGACATTGTGCTCAGCTACAGCCGCTGCCCGATCCGCACCGGTTACATCGCCAAGAAAGAAATGGAGCGTTACCCGCTTCTTTCCAACTGGATGCGTTATCTTCACTGTCTGTTCCTTGACCGAAAAGATATCAAACAGGGACTGAAGACTATCCTGACCGCGATCGAAAAAGTAAAATCCGGCATCTCCATCTGTATCTTCCCGGAAGGTACTCGAAACGCAAATGCAGACGAGCTGGAACTCCTTCCATTCCATGAAGGAAGTTTCAAAATCGCCAGCAAATCGGGATGCGCGATCATTCCGATGGCAATGAACAACACCGCAAAAATCTTTGAGGCACATATGCCCAAAATCAAATCAACTCATGTCGTTTTGGAATACGGCAAACCAATCTACGTAAAAGAGCTTTCCAGAGAAGACCAGAAACATCTCGGTGTATACACACAGAATGTGATCCATGAGATGCTTGAAAAAAACCAAAAACTTGTTTAAAGCAAAAACTGCTGCTTCATAGAAAAATAAATCTATGCTGCAGCAGTTTTTTATTTCATTAAATTCTTCCGATATTCTCTCGGACTGCATCCTTTCACTTTGGCAAATACTTTTGAATAGTAGTTTGAATCAGAAAAGCCGACCTTTCCTGCGATCTCGCTGATCGTCCCTTCTGAACTTAAGTACTCAAGACTTCGTTCAATCCGATAATCCTGCAGAAAAGAAAAAAGTGTTGTATTCATATGCCGTTTAAACAGTCTGGTGCATTCACTTTCACAGAGGTGTATATGCTCCGAAATTTCGGCAAGTGTAATATGATTCATATAATTTTGTTCCACATAAGCAATGATCTTTCGAATCCGGTCATATTCCGTGAGATCAGAAGCGGCAGTCATCGGATGGTGAGGAAGATGCTCAACAAGCAGGCGCCACATAGCCTGCATCCGTATTGAAATATCCAGTTCATAAAAGTCCGGCCTTTTTTTGTCAAGATCAATAACTTCCAGCATCCGGTCACGAAAAACTGTATGCCAGCTTTCTGAATAATCAATGTGCATGGCACAGGCAGACAGATTCTGAATCACAGGTGTGACGTATTTTGTACAGATGGTACTCCTGAAAAAACCGTAGATCAGTTTGGGATCAAATGTGATCGGTATGTAGGAGCAGTCCTCCTGATTTTCCATCTCACCGGTATGCAGGGCATTAGAATTACAAAAAATAATATCGCCTTCTTTCAGATGAAATGAACGGTTATTCACACGGTAATGCATGGAACCTTTTTTTACAAAGGTAATTTCTATCTCCGGGTGGTAATGCCACATAAAAGAATTGGATTCATATTCGGAAAGCCTCTGGTAACTGACAAGAAACGGAAAATAATCACTGCCATGCTTTTTTAATTCCTTCTGAAACTGGTTGGTGATGATCTGCATAGGTAATCAATCTCCTCTGTACTAACTAAAAAATACTGCATTAAACTAAACGCAGAAAATTACCTTTATTATACACAAAAAATCAGGAAGAACGCAATATTTTACTTTTTTTTCGCAGATTAATTAAGGTAATTTATGAAAAAAACAGTATAATAAATTTATAAAGCAAACGAACGTATAAAAAGCACAGAAAATATAATGTAAAAGGAGAGCAAAGTCATGAATTTACCGGAAACAGCAAAACTTCAGGAAATTTACGGAGAGACCGAAGTAAGCGGTGCCCGTTTTAAAGATCTTGCAGATCATTTTGAGAAAATCTACAAACAGGACAAAGCAGAATACTTTACTTCAGCCGGAAGAACTGAAATTATCGGAAACCATACAGATCACAATGGTGGTAAAGTAATTGCAGGAAGCATCAACCTTGATACCATAGGAGCTGCATACCCGAATGATACACAGGTAATTCATATCACAAGTGAAGGCTACAGAGATGAGATTGTTGTAGACCTCACAAAACTCAGCAAAAATAATTATAAAAAAGGAACCGTTGCACTTGTTGCCGGTATGATGGAAGGCGCACAGAAAAATGGATTCAAAGTATCTGGTTTTGATGCTTATGTGAGTACAAATGTTATTGCAGCCGCAGGTGTCAGCTCATCCGCATCTTTTGAAATGCTGATCTGTACGATCATTGACTATTTCTTCAATGATAGCAAAATGTCCTACAACGATTATGCTAAGATCGGTCAGTATGCAGAGAATGTATACTGGGACAAGGCTTCCGGAATGATGGATCAGATGGCATGTGCAGTAGGTGGTCCGGTTCTGTTTGATTTCGCAGACAGAGACAATCTGAAATACAGCAAACTTGATTTCTCCTTCGGTAAATTTGGTTACAAACTGGTTATCGTAAACACCGGAAAAGGTCATGCAGATCTCAGCCAGGAGTATTCTGAAATTCCGGGCGAGATGAAAGCCGTTGCCAAAGTACTTGGCGTGGAACTTCTTCACGAGACAAACGTGGATGCGCTTCTTGAGCACTGCAATGAGATCGAGGATGACAGAGCTGTTCTTCGTGCACTTCATTTCTTCGGAGAAACTACCCGTGTAGAGGATGCGGCAGATGCGATTCATCACGAAGATTATAAGAAATTCCTGGAACTGGTAAATGAATCCGGTACTTCTTCATGGGAGCTTCTGCAGAACTGCTACACCATGAAGGATTTCCATGAGCAGAAGATCACAAGAACCCTTGCCCTGACACAGCTTTTCCTGAAAAAAATCGGTGCAGGTGTTTGCCGTGTTCATGGCGGCGGTTTTGCCGGTGTTATTGCAGCTATCGTTCCGGAAAAAGAGCAGGATAATTATGTAAAATACATTTCCAGATTTGTCGGTAGAGAAAATGTATATCCGATGGACATCCGTGCCGTAGGCGCTGCTCATATCGGATAAATAATATCATATAAAGAAAAGCGACATCAGTTGTTTATCTTTATGTTTCTGATATTCAGGTATAAATGACAAATCATACATAAATCATAGCGTACCCTTCATAAGGTATCATAACTACAGATAAGAGGAATTTTTCTATGAGATTGATTTCTTACATTTCTGTATTTATGATACCTGTTTTAATTTTGTACATACTGGGGTACGGACTGATCGCAAAAAGAAATATTTATAATGATTTTCTGGAAGGTGCAGAAGAGGGGTTAAAAATCGTACGAAGACTTGTGCCGACACTGATCGGACTGATGACTGCGGTCGGAGTTCTGCGTGCGTCAGGTTTTCTTGAATTTCTTGGAAACATACTTTCAAAAACATCCGGGGCGCTTGGCATTGCACCGGAACTTTTTCCGCTGGGACTGGTGCGACTTTTTTCTTCCAGTGCTGCGACAGGTCTGCTTCTGGATATTTTCAAACAATTTGGAACAGACTCCCCGACCGGACTGATGGCTGCATTGATGTTGAGCGCGACGGAAAGTGTTTTTTACTGCATGAGTGTCTATTTCGGTTCTGTCGGGGTACAAAAAACCCGATACACACTACCGGGAGCATTGCTTGCCTCATTTGCCGGAATGGTGGCTGCTGTGTGCATCGTTCAATTTTTATTGTAAATTTCATGGTGGATTTTGTCGAATCTTGTCAAACGATTTTCATTTTCGTATATGGTAAGACATTATAACATATGCTATAATGTCATCAGAAGCTTATTATTCTATCCAAGTACCAAAACAAAAACCCCTCGGACCGTCATTCCGAGGGGTTTTCTATTCCGTTTTTTTATGGTGGCTTATTCCACAGGCTGGTCACCGACTATTTATCACCATCCAGCCATTTGTTGATGCAATGACACGCTACACCAGCCATGACAGTGAGTATAAAGCCGATTATTCCATCCATATTCTCACCTCCTTTCCGTACCGGTGGGAGGCGGTAACAGTTTTACCATAGCACATAATGTACTGCAATTATGTCGAAGCTTGTCAGTAAGCCTATATTTTCGTATACTGTAAAAAAAGAAAAAAGGAATAACAATCTATGAATTTCACAGACGCAAAAAACGAATTTGAACACTATCTGGATGGCTATAACCGCAACAATGATAAGGTCCGCCTGAAGATCATACATACCTACGGGGTGGTGCACGATATGGAAGAAATCTGCCACCGCATGGCTTTGTCCCTCGAAGATACCGAGCTGGCAAAGATCATTGCCCTGCTCCATGACATCGGACGCTTCGAACAGCTGAAACGCTTTGACAGTTTTGAACCTGCTACCATGGATCATGCTGCTTACGGCGTACAGGTATTATTTGAAGAGGGCATGATCCGCCGTTTTGTCCCGGAAAATCAGTGGGATGACATCATCCGCACTGCAATTGCCCTGCACAGCAATTTTAAATTAGAAAATATCTCTAATCCGCGAACGCTTCTCCATGCCCGTCTGATCCGGGATGCGGACAAGCTGGACAACTGCCGCGTAAAATTGGAAGATGATCTGCCTGTATTTATGGGTATGTCAGGTGAGGACATCGGTGCACAGACAATTACACCAAAAGTTTATGACACGGTTCTGTCCAACCAGTGCATTTATTCCCCAGATCGTGTTACAAAAATGGACTACTGGGTTTCCTACGTAGCACATTTCTGCGATATTTATTTCCGCGCAAGCTTTGACATCATCAAAGAACACGATTATCTCAATAAAATTATAGACCGGATTCCATACAGCAATCCTGATACCAAAAATCAAATGGAAACGATCCGCTCCCACCTTGCAGAGTTTATCCATCATGCTCACGGGTGTGAAGAGATGTAAAACATGGTAGACAAAAGAACCCTCCGGACACCTTATCCGGAGGGTTCTGTACATTTATTATATTATTTGATAACACCCATTCGTTTTCTGTCAACTGTCATACATACTGCAAAAATCAGGATGATACCTTTTACTACTTTCTGGACATCTGCTGAAAGACCAATGATATTCATACCATTACTGAGGATACACATAATCAGTGCACCAAGCACTGTAGTAAGAACACTTCCGATACCACCTGACATAGGAGTTCCTCCAAGAACTACTGCTGCGATGACATCCATTTCCATTCCATCACCCATTGTAGGGGTAGCTGCATAAGAACGTGCTGCCTGGAAACATCCTGCAAGTCCGGCTAATGCACCACAAAGAATGAATACCTGAACTTTAATTTTGTTTACACGAATACCGGCAAGTGTTGCAACTTTTTCTGCGCCACCGACTGCTCTTACCTCTCTGGAAAATGCAAAATTGTTATAAATGTACCACATAATGACAGTAATGACAATTACCATGATAACGTTATTTGGTATTGACGGAAGATACGATCCGTTAAAGAGACCAATAAATCAACACCGAACAGAAAAGAAAAATCGCCGCATGTGCATACAATTTTATTGATGACCGGGACACCATCATTATTGATGATGCCTCCAACGGTTTTTATCTGGCATTATACATTAAAGAGCATCCCGAAAAACGACTTGCGATCGTAACCAACTCGCTTCTTGCAGGCAATGAGCTGGCCGGGCTCGACCATGTTGATCTCTATATGATCGGCGGACATGTGGGCGGACATCTGGCCGCTACTATGGGTGATGATGCTCTGGAAAACATGAAACATTTTCAGGTAGATAAGGCTTTTATTGGTGTTCACAGCATCAATTTCGATGTTGGGATCACCTCTATTGCAACACCTCAGATGCAGGTGAAACGCGCCATCCTGAACATGTCTCGCAAAGTATATGTTCTGGCTGACAGCAGCAAATTCGGCGGCGGATATCTGTCCGTTATCTGCCCTATGAAAGATATCTATAAGATTATTACAGATGACAGTATTTCGACAGAAAACATCAAAAAAGCACAGAAAGAAAACATTTCTCTTGTTATAGCAAGATGAGCATCTGATGTCCCCGCGTCACGGTGATACTTTCTTATACTTTCCTGCTATTCGGCAGAAAATCACTGCCACTGCGGTACTGACAGCGGTGGCAAGAATCGCCGGTCCAACTATCGCTGTCGGATCTGCACTTCCATATTTCGCCCGGTAGGCAATCATATTTACAGGAATCAGCTGCAGGGAAGAAACATTGATGATCAGAAACGTGCACATTTCATTACTGGCAATCATGCTGCTGTTTTTGACTGCATCCTTCTTTCCACTGTCTTCTGTATTCTTCTCTGCATTTTCTTTCTGTAACTGCAGTTCTTTCAATTCCTTCATCGCACACAGACCCGAGCTTGTGCTTGCCCAGGACAATCCCAGCACATTTGAAAGAAAGTTAAGACATATATAATGCGCCGCTTTTGACTCTGTATCCAGCTTCGGAAATAAAAACCTTATCAGCGGTCTCATTTTTGCCGCCAGCTCCGTGACCAGTCCGGAATTCTCTGCAATCTTCATCATTCCCGTCCACATCGCCGTAATTCCCGCCATCGAAATACAAAGACTGACCGCCTCTTCTGAACACGACACAAATGCTTTCGTAACCTCATCTACATTCCCCACTAACACACCATACACTATTCCGATCAGAAGCATTCCACCCCAGAGATATGCCATGTTTATTTACCTGATTTATGTTATTATTTTACTTTATGATCAGGAAAATCTTTACATAACCAGATTAGTAAAATTATCAGAACCTGTTACTTGCTTTTGTCATAAAAACCAGAAAAAATAAGCCCGCCAAAAGGCGAGCTTATTTAAGATGCTTACTTATGAGACATCACTGAATTACAGAACCAGAATGTCCCCTTCCTTTGAATATTTCGAGCATTAATGCGTTCTTTCGTATTCCAGAATACGATCAACTTTTTTTCCTGATCTTTCATTATATACATAAGTTGCTTTTAAATATTCCTCAATCATAACTTCCGCTTTCTTGTATCCTGTTACCTGACTTCCAATCGTAATAATATTGCAATTATTACTCAGGCAGGCTCTCTGTGCTGAATACGCATCACCTACAACTGCGGCATATGCACCTTTTACTTTATTTGCAGCAAGCATTACACCAATTCCGGTTCCACAAAACAGAATTCCACGGTCAAATTTCTTTGCTGCTACATTTTCTGCAACTTCAATTGCAACATTTGCATAAATTGAATCATCGCTTCCAAAGTCTGTCACTTCATGTCCGAGTTTTTCAATAAAAGGAATTAACTGCTGTTTGAATTCTTCAGCATTCGGATCACAACCTACTGCAATTTTCATTTGTGCTTCCTCCTTTTAATCCAAATTCTCTGCAATTCCATCAGCCATTGCGATCAGAATGATACAACATGAAACACTTCCTGCATCAAGAACGCCTCTGGATCTTTCACCCAAACGGCTGGAACGTCCAAATTTAGCTACCATATCTTTTGTAGATTCCATTCCTTTTTTTGCAGCAGCTTTCATATTTTCCAGAGCCTCAACGAAATCCAGACCGGCAGATGCTGCATCTTTCAGTGCATCGACAGCCGGTGATAATGTATCAACCAATGTCTTGTCTCCAACCTGTGCCTCTACAATTTCCTGAAGACCTGCCAATCCTGCTGCAAGCATATCTGCAAGATCCTTCACTGTTATCTCTTCAAGCTCCATTCCTTCATCGGCACTGTCCATGAAAATGGTTCCATAAATTGGTCCCATGGAACCGCCAATCTGTGAGAAAAGAATGTTACCAAGATTACTCAGTCCCTCTGCAAAAGTGAAGGATTTATCACCATACTGTTTCCCAAATAACATAAATCCTTTATTCATGTTCATTCCATGATCACCATCGCCGATCAGACCATCTACTTCTCCCAGATAATCCTTATTTTCATGAATCGCATTTACCATCTTCATTAAGACAGGATTACCTTTTTCGTTTTTAAATGTACTCATATTACCTGAACCTCCCATTATTTCTGACACATTCCCATAGTATTTACAGGCATGTCAATTAACTCTTTCAGTTCATCATCTAATTTCATTACGGTTAAAGTTGCTCCCATCATGTCGAGTGAAGTGAAGTAATTCCCTACATAAGATTTGTGAATTTTAATTCCCTTGTCAATAAGTAATTTTTCAATTTCGTTATAAAGCACATACAGTTCCATAACAGGTGTTGCACCCAGACCAGATACAAGAACAACTACTTCATCACCTTCTACAAATGGATAATCCGGTAAAACGATATCTACCATACGCTGTGCCATATGTTGTGCGTCTTCCAGCTCACAGACTTCAATTCCCGGCTCACCGTGATGTCCTATTCCGACTTCCATAGTTCCATCTTTAATTTCAAAATTCGGATGTCCTACTGCCGGAAGTGTACAAGGAGTAAGTCCAATTCCTACACTTCTTGTGTTATCAATTGCTTTCTGGGCAGCCTCAATTACCTCGTCCAGACTTCCGCCCTTTGCCGCCTTTGCTCCACCGGCCTTCCACATCAGGATTTCTCCGGCTACACCACGTCTTTTTTCTCTCTGATCTTTCGGTGCTGATGCAACATCATCATTTGCAACAACTGTTTTTACTGTAATTCCCGCTCTTTTTGCCATCTTTACGGCCATTTTTACATTCATGTTGTCGCCTGAATAGTTTCCATAAAGACATGCCACGCCTTTTCCCTGATCCGTTGCTTTAAAAGCATCCAGAAATGCTGCGGCTGTAGGTGAAGAACAAATTTCTCCAACTGCGGCTGCATCACACATATTTTCTCCAACATAACCTATAAATGCTGGTTTATGTCCCGATCCACCACCTGTTACAACACCAACTTTATCCTGCGGAATATTTTTGGCTTTTACAACTCGTGGATTTTCTGTTGTTTCTACGATATCTGCATGAACTTTTAAAAATCCTTCTAACATTTCATCGACAATATTATCCGGATCATTCATTATTCTCTGCATTGTACACCCTCCCATATTAAGATAATCTATCCCATAAATGAATTATTCGTTATACATTTCTACATCTACATCAAGCATCTTGCAGATCATCTTAAGTTCGTCTACATGATCTCCATATACTGCATGGCAATGATTTGCTCCAAAACGATCAAGGAAAATATTATGATCAAATGGAAGTTTCGCAAATACATGTGGCCATTCCATTGTTGTAAGCTTTTCTCTTTCTTTTGGAAGTTCTACAAACTCACATGGAATAATTGTCATATAATAACGTTCTTCGCTGCCACGTTTTCTTCTGCACAGTCTGGCAATTGTTGCTTTTCCAGGTTTTGTCTGTAAATTTACATGACATCCACCACCCGGATAAAGATCAAGTGCCGGATACAGAGTAACTTTTGCAAGATTTTCTTTAAAATCATCACTTGCTGCTGCATACCATGTAGACTGTGAACCACAGTTACAGAATTCCATAACTTCGTTTTCCTGATCCCAATGACGGACATCCATAAAGATTGCAGGATCACCTGTCAGAAGATTGAGAATCTGCATAGTCAATGCTGCATCTGAGTCTGCTTCACATGCACAGACAAAAGGCTCCTTCGCTCCATCCCAGTCATATGGGTCATTTAAGAATGCAGCACTCAGACACTGTGTACAGTAATGTGCACTCATCTCATAATGACATTTTACACCGATAAAATCGAGTTCATTTTCTTCAATAATCTTTTTGGTTGCTTCATAATGACGAATCTGAGTTTTCAGTTTTTCCGGTGTGAAGGAGGTTCCGTTAAATTCAACCTTTCCAACATTTTCTGTCAGCCATTTGTAAGCTTTTTCAACCTGAGCAACATCAACTTCTTCTGCTTTACGAACAATCTCTAACTGATCAATATGCTCTACATCTACTCCGAATTTTTCCTGCCAGTCCTGCATAGAAACAGTTGTGCTGTACATTCCAAGACTTCTTCCACCAATCAGTCCATATTTCTGTCCGCTCAGGCTGCTTACAACCTTTGCGCATTTTGCAAATGTAACGATTTTCTCAAGAACTTCTTTTTCATTAACATCACCAGCTACACGGAAATGTTCAATACCCTCATGATCTAATCCGCCACCGGCTGCAAGCATAGAAACCATTCCCGGCCAATCCGGATTAAACGGTGCTGCTAAAAGGAATGGACCTTTGCCATATCTTGCTGCAATAACACTGAATACAGGAAATGCAAATACACCATATGCAAACACTGTAGCATCTACACCCTTTGCTTTTAAGCCCTCTGCATAACTTTTTGCTGTTTTATCACTGTGTACAATATCCTCTGCGACTACAACATCTACGCGGCCATCTTTCTTTAATGCCTCTGCTATTGCGTCAACCTGAGCCTGCACGATCGGTTTCAACATCTCATGTGCTGCCTTATCCCCATCTGAAAATCCTAAAATGCCAAGTACTGGTTTTCTCATTTTTGTTCCTCCTTAATTTGAAATCTCTTCTCCGTTCTGTTTCATATATGAAATATATATATCATATATGAAATTATACTTGAATATTATCATAAAAACTGTATAATGTCAATATAGCGACCAGTGAATTCCATTGTAAGTTGCAATTATTTCTGATAGAATAAATCACATTGGGAGGATTACATAATGAACGTACAAAACTCTGTTGTTCCGGCTTTGGAACGTGCATTAAACATTATCGAATATATTGCTGCTCATAACGAGCCAGTAACCCTTAAACAAATTACTTCTGATCTCCATATTCCGTCAGCCTCCGCTTTCAGACTTATCAAAAATCTGGTCACTCGCGGATATGTTTCTGAAAATACAGATGGCCATATGACCTATATCCTTGGTTCTAAGTTTATGAGTATCGCCTCTTCATATGAACGTAATTCTTCATTACATCTGGCAGCCAAACCTGTCATGCTTTCTCTTGCGGCTCAGCTTGGCCAGACTGTACAGTTGGGTATCTGGAAAAATGGCTGCCTCATCTACATCGATCAGGCATTTTCTTCAGCCCCCTTAAGTATCATTGCACCCTTATACGAACCCGTTCAGATTAATACAAGTGCTTCTGCAAAGATAATGCTTTCTCTGCTTCCGGATGCAGAATGCCAAAATGCACTTACCACCTGTAAATTTCATCGTCTTACAGATAATACGATTACTGATAAAACGGCTTTCATGGAAGAAATTAAAAAAAGTCGTTTTTGTGGCTATGGATATGACGATGAAGAATTTGCTGTAGGAATCGGCTGTCTCGCTGTTCCAATTTACGACGGGCAAAAAAAATGTGTTGGTACTCTTGGAATCACAGGCTCTATCCAGGAGTATCGTAATAAAAAGAAGTTTGAATACATGCTTTCTATCCTTCATGACTCCGCTTCCAAAATTGCACAAAATCTTATTCAATAAGCTTTCTTTTACGCCGTATTAATAAAGATGACCATAGTGCTCTCAAACACTATGGTCATCTTTATTAAATCTGAGCATAAAGCTTTTTCATTGTTTCACGTATTATTTTGTACTTCTCGTATTTCACGCTATAGACATCATGCAGTTTTTCTCTCATACAATATTTCCGCGTAATACCAATAAACTGCTCTGCGGCTTCTTCATAGCTGCTGTATACACCGTCTGCAACTGCACATATCATCGCCAGAGCAGAAATCCCCGCATCTGCATTTTTCAGAATAGCAACATCACATCCCAATACATCAGCTTTCATCTGCATAAGGAGTTCTGACTTTGAACATCCGCCAGCTGCTACCATTCTTTCTACTGGAAGATTGGACGATTTAAGGATATCCAGACATAAGCGTGTTTCAAAACTCACACCTTCCAGCAACGCACGATAAAGAATTTCTCTGGTTGTGCCCACTTCCATTCCAAGAAAAACACCAAGGGATCGATTCGCACCATCCATCAGATTCGCTCTGGTCAGATACGGCAGAAAAAACACTTCTCCCGCATCCGGTGCACATATTTCATTCAACATATCATATACACTTTTGGTCGGCGTCTGCATGCCTTTCAGATCTTTTGCAAATTGATTTGCAAACCACCGCAGGCTGGTGCCATGAGTATGCTGGCCAACCGGTACCATATATGTTCCCGGTACAATATATGGCTCCAGACATACATCCAGATTCCAGAAATCATCTGTAAGTTTTTCCCGGTTTACAACAAGATTCAGGCTCTCTGTAGATCCCTCTCCTGCTGCTACATCTCCACCAGCAACACATCCACTTCCAAGCGTAGCCGCACACTGGTCATGGCATCCTACAATCACCTGTACAGTCTCAGGAAGTCCTGTTTCCTTAGCAAGCTCAGTTCTGATATTTCCTGCTATTGTACCAATTTGAACGATTTTAGAAAACCGTTCAAGTGGAACCCGGAATATTTTTCCGATTTTCTCTGACCATTCCATTTTTTTTACATCCATCATCCATGTCTTTGATGCAGTAGACTGTGAAACCAATCGCTTTCCCGAAAGCATATATGTAATATAATCTTCAAACAGAAAATAATGTGCGGTTTTCTCAAGAATTTGCGGCTCATTTTTCTGCATCCAGAGAATCCTGTTCAGACTGTAAAACATCCTTGGCGGCAAACCGGTAATCCGGTGCATCTCATCTACTCCAACAGCCTCATCCACCTGACGGACTGTTTCCGGACCACGCTCATCAAGGTACATAATACCATTGTACAGGACTTTATCATTTTCATCCACCATGACCATTGCCTCACCAATGGACGAAACAGCAATCATGCGAATTTCACAGTCACATTTTTCCTGTGCAATATCTGTCAGAACCTCTTTTACACAGCTCCACACCGTCACTGGATTCAGTTCTACTCTTCCTTTGGAAGGATATTCAAAACCGTACTCTCTTCTCTTCTCAATAAGAATGTTTCCATCACGATCCAGAACTGCCGCTTTACATCCTGAAGATCCTACATCCAAACCAATATAAGCTGCTGTTTTTCTCACTTTTTTCCTCCTGCACAAACTTTAATCATCTTTTTACATCTCGCTTAGGAGTCTTTGCCATAAAGTCTCTGATCTGCTGTTCAGACTTGATATACATGTGTGCACCAATTCCCTGAGAATTCAACCCACCTGCACCACATGCAAACTCAGCACATTCTTTATGTGTCATTCCATGTAATACTCCATGAATAAATGCTGCTGCAAAGTTATCTCCACAACCGGTTGTATCAACTGGTGTAATCTCGTATGGGTCTTCGAAAAAACGCTCGTCTTTATTCTTGAAAAAACAACCTTTACTTCCAAGTTTCAACATAACATTTTTCACGCCATGTGCCAGAAACCAGTCGGCAATATCATCCACATTCTTCTTACCCGTCATGTACATAGCTTCGTTCAGACTTGGTATAATGTAATCTGTATAAGGATAAACACCTTTTATTGCATCTGGGCCAATTCCTTTCAGATCAAAATTTGCATCTGCAAAAGTATATGCCCCCGAGTCCTGCGCTATTTTAAATATTTCCTCAATACCATTTGTATCCAGTTCCCCTAGTGTAAACAAACTTCCTGCCGAGACGGCTCTTGCCTTTGAAAACACACTGAAATCTACATCACTTCTGCTCAGCATATAATTTTTACCAGGACCGACAATGAAATCATGGTCTCCATCCGGATGTATAAAAATCATGGAAGTAAAATTCTCACAGTCATCCTGTCTGGAAACCAGTGAAACATCCACATTCTCATCTTTCAGCTCCTGATAAATCATATTCCCAACATTTCTGTTATCCAAACGTACTACCACGGAAGATTTATTTCCAAGTCTTGAAAGTATAATCGCTTCATTTACAGCATCTCCACCTGTGGTGATCGTCAAGGAGTCAGCTTTGACAGTATCTGTCTCCATCATAAAAGCATTTTTTGGTACATTTGTAGTCAGAATGTCCTGAACTGCCTGTCCAATACATATTACATCATATTTTTTTTGCTCACCCATATTTTTACCCCATTATACATTTTTACAGAAAGTGCGTACCAAATAACTCGGTACGCACTTTTCCCTTTTTGACTCAGTTCAAATATATCTCTTATAATTTTACAAGATCAAGTTTTTTAGCAAGGAAGTCTGTAATTGCTTTCTGAACGAACTCTGCCTCTCCGATCATATCATTGCTGCCTGCCGGTTCATGTGCTTTATGATAAGCAAGAACTGCATCATTGTAGCAATGCATAGTATCTGTACCATAATTGAACTTGTTGATTCCACGAGAGAAAGCTTCTGCCAGCTGATCTTCCGGAATACCGCTGCCTCCATGAAGAACAAGTGGTACATCTGTAATTGCATTGATTTCGTCCAGACGTTCAAGATCAAGTTTTGGTGGGAACGGATAGTCACCATGAGCATTTCCGATTGCGATTGCCAGTGCATCTACATCTGTTGCTTCTGTAAATTTCTTAACTGCCTCTGGTTTTGTATAAAAATCTGCTTTTTCATTATCATTATTTTGTGCAAGTCCAACGCTTCCAAGTTCAGCCTCTACCATAACGCCTTTGGAATGGGCATACCACACAACAGCTTTTGTTCTACGGATGTTCTCGTCCAGATCGTACTGGGATGCATCATACATTACTGATGTAAATCCTGCGTCGATAGCTCTCTTGATTTCTTCTTCGTCATAACAATGATCCAAATGTAAGGCAATCGGAACAGTAGCTTTTTCTGCCATTGCTTTTACCATTGCTCCAAAAGCTTCAAAAGTTGTAACTTTATTCTTTGTTGCATGTTCCGGCAAAAGCATAATCATTGCCGGTTTTTTTACTCTTTCTGCTGCTGCGATAACAGAAGCTACCATGTTGTAATCCAGACAGTTAAATGCAATAACAGATGTGTTTGCTTTTTCTGCCATTTTAATTAACTCAATACCCTTTACAAAACTCATAGTTCATGCCCCTCCTGAAATACTTTTAATGTATTATATTGTGATTGATTTCTTTAATAGACGGATAAATTTTTTTATAAACTTCTAATTTTTCCCGATAAATTTGCATTCTTCCGGAATCCGGTTCATAAACCTGATTCTCTGTTACCATAGCACCGACTGCTTCTTTTACAGAGCTATATTCTCCGGATACTACCGCTCCCAGAATTGCGCCACCCAAGGTACCGGTTTGTCTGTTTTTTACAGTATGCACTGGCACTCCCAGAATATCTGCTTTGATCTGAAGAAGTTCCGGCGAAATCGCTCCGCCATTTGCAACAATCTTTTTCAATCCCAATCCTGCCTGTTGTAAATCTTCCAGAATTACAGCTAATTCATAGTTTGCACCTTCCATCAGTGCTTTGTAAATGTCTTCTCTTTTTGTGTCGAGAGTCAATCCCAAAACTGCACCTTTAGATCTGCTGTCCATATATGGGGTTGCCGCTCCGGAAAAATGTGGAAGCACAAATAAATCTGTTGGTTCCGCACTCATAAGCTTGTTCATTTTGGCAAATGTTGAAATAATTACTTCTGGTTTCTCCTCTTTTACCATCTCATTTACAAACCATCTGAGCAATACACCAGACGTATTGTTCCAGGCCACAGTATTAAAAAGATTTTTTACTGCAAACGGCTCACATGAAATCTGGTAATTTTCAATACTTTCTGTTGTCAATGCAGAACGCTCCAGAACTGCTGTCAGACCTTCTGTTGTTCCAACTGTATTCGAGCAGCTTCCAGATTCACACACGCCACTGCCAATTGCATTGCAGACATGGTCATGCGTTCCGGTTACAATTTTTACAGACTCTGGAAAATTCAATTCTTCTGCAAGACTGCTATCAAGTTCCCCCGCTATATCGCCTGCCGGTACCGGACATGACAGTTTTTCCCTCGATATACCGCTCCATGAGAGAAGAATATCTGACCAGTCGTTCTTGTTAATATCAAACAAGAGTGTCCGTGATGCCATTGAATAATCAATTACCGCTTTATGGCAGAGTCGATAAATAATATAATCCTGAAATGTCAGAATCTTGTAAGCCTTTTTGTAAATCTCCGGCTGATGTTTTTTCAGCCAGAGAATTTTATTTGCAGAATAAATCGTGCTCATATTAAGACCTGTAATATCTGTCAGCGTCTTAGCTCCAAAAGCTTCCTCTATTTCTTTTAATTCTTCTATTCCACGAATATCTGTTCCGATGATTCCTGGTCCAACAGGATTCCCTTCCCGGTCAATTGGAACAATCGCTTCACCAAGTGCGGAAACCGTTATACTTTCCACATGCTTTCCTGCTGCAGCATCATACAGACACTTGATCGCTGCCTTCCATACAGCTTCTGCATCTAATTCGCGATATCCACCTGTTGTTTTTGAAAAACCATAACTTACATGACCAGATCCCAGAACATTTCCATTTCGGTCGATCAGGTCAGCCTTTGATCCAGATGTTCCAATATCAAGTCCTATGTACATATATTATCTTTTGCACTCCATAAACATTGACAGAGCTTTTTTAGCACCTTTCTTCAGTTCTTCATATGCAATCTTGCTTGCAAGGACAGAATAGTTCATCGGACGTCCTTCATGTTCTTTTATAAAGTCTTTGATTGCTTCTGTAACGCATGTATCCATTGCTGTGAAATAGTTGATCTTTTTAATACCTGCATTGACAGCAGCTACAACCTGATCGTGTTCCGTTCCTGAGCATCCATGCATTCCAAGATGTATATTTTCATTTGTTACAGCCGCACGGATATCTTTGATCAGATCTATCTGAAGATCAGATTTTACGCCTGCCATATACATGCCATGAACAGTTCCAATAGACACTGTCATAACATCTACATTCGTTTCTTCAGCAAATTTCTTTGCTTCTTCCGGCTTTGTATAATATACAGAAAGATCACTCAAATCAGAAGCTTCCTGTCCAGGAACACAGGTAGGCATGTTATTCGGCATAGCACCGATTTCACCTTCTACAGTAATTCCAAGAGGAGCTACATCATCTACAAACTTTTTAGTTAATGCAATATTCTGCTCCAACGGAAGTGTAGAACGGTCATACATGATAGAAGTAAATCCTGCACGAATTGCACGGCGTGTAAATGCATCATCAAGAGCATGGTCAATATGCATAGCTACCGGTACTTTTGCTCTTTCAGCAAAAACCTTCATTAATGGAGCAATATCTTCCATTGCTACAACACCATATTCCGGATCACAGATACTGTCATGACCCTGTGCATGGTTGATAATGATCGGGCATCCTAATTCTTCAGCCGCATCAATAACTGCACGGAGCGTTTCAAGGTTCGGTGTGTTTAATGAGCCGATTGCATAGTTATGAAGTTCCGCATCCTTAAGCATTTCTTTCATGTTTACTAACATTGTCTTTTCCTCCTGCATTTGCAAAATATTCTTTATAAAATTCCCGCAGATCCCTACATGGAACAGGTTCCTCTACTCTCTTTCGCTTTCAATCGCTTCGCAGGTAAGACGAAAACATTCGCTGGCTTCTTCTTTCATACGATTTGTAATCAGAATATAAAGACAATCCAGAATAACCATCTGAGCCACTGTCGCACAGGATGGTTCAAATCCAAAGCTTGTTTCTTCATTACTTGAAGCTACAAGCATGATATCGCAGATCTCATCCAGTGGAGTACCTCTGTAGCTGCTTATTCCAACTACCGTTGCCCCCTTGGAAGCTGCAATTCTGAGATTTTTCAAAACCGTTCTGCTTCTTCCATAGGTACTGATTCCCATAACTACCTCACCCTTTTTCATCAGTGACGCAGCCATTGCCTGTTCATGAGAATCACAGTAATTACAGCATGCAATTCCCAGACGATGAAGCCTGTGCTTAATGCTTGCTGCAGTGACTACAGATCTTCCCTGTGCAAATATACACAACTGCCGGCTTTTTACAATCAGATCTGCAAGTCTCTCAATCGCATCACAGTCAAGAATTGATAACGTATCCGCAAGACACTGGATATTTGTATCAAAAATCTTCTGGCTGATCTGGTAGATATCACTCATCTCATCTACACCAGCATATCCTCGAATATTCTGATGATTCAATATATTGCTCTTGACCATTTCTGCCTGAAACTCTCGATAGTTCGCACAGCCAAGAAATTTTACAAATCTTGAAATCGTTGCCTCACTGACTTTACTTTCCTTAGCAAAATTACCGATTGACAATCCTTCTACTTTCTCTGGATTCTCCAGTATGTACCTTGCTATACGCGTCTGTGCAGGATTCATCTGCTGCATCTGTGATTTGATGTTCAGAATGATCTCAGAATTTGCACTTACTGAACCATTTTCACCCATTATTTTTCCTCCTTTACGTCTCCCGTTTTGAGGAAAAGTAATATCTTTGGCAAAGACGACTGATATGCCGAAGAAGGAAACTTTCTTTCTTTCGTTTCTTCTTCATGAAATTATCTTACCTCACAAACGGTTTTTTGTCAATATATTTTCATATTATAATCTATTATTTTACATAAAACCTGAAATCCTGAGATGCCTGTAATTACTGTATTTTCTTCAAATTTTATTACCTATAATAATACCATATTTCGTCTGGTGAGTCACTCATATTAACATTATATGAAAATAAATTTCATAAAAAAGCTTTCATATATCAAAAGAAGCCACAGCGTCTCTCAGCTATGGCTTCTTCAAAAAACGACTCGTAATAATTATCTTTATTCACTGCGAGACTGCATTTTTTTCTGTCTCATCATATCTACATAAACTGCCAGCAGAATAATAACACCTTTTACAACATACTGCCAGTTGGAGTCTACATGCATCAGTGTCAGACCGTTGGAGATAACGCCAATAACCATAATACCGATCAGGACACCACCGGTATTACCAACACCACCATACATACTTGTTCCACCAAGTACGCAGCCTGCGATGGCATCGGTCTCAGCACCGATAGAGGTACTTGGCTGGCCGGATGCAAGACGTGCTGACAGTACGATTCCTGCGAAGGAAGCAAGGAAACCACTGATTGTCCATACAATAATCTTTACTTTTTTGATATTAATACCAGAAAACTGTGCTGCTGTTTCGTTTCCACCAACTGCATAAATATAACGTCCAAGTTTTGTTTTATTTAACAGCATATACTGAAGGAAGAAGAAAATCAGCATATAAATGATTGGATACGGAACTACGCCAAATGCAAGACCTGTACCGATCTTAGGAAATGTAGTGTTGGAATAAAGCGGTACAGGCTGTCCGTTTGCAATCAGGTATGCAGCTCCACGAAGGATACTCTGCATAGCCAGTGTAACTACAAATGGATGGATACCTGCATAAGCAATGATCGTACCGTTGATAGCTCCAACTATAAGACCAAGAACAAGGCCAATGATGATAGCAACTATCATCGGGATTCCAAAACGTTCCATACATACAACTACGAGACATCCGGAGCAGGCGATCATCGCACCTGCGATAAGGTCGATACCACCTAACATGATGGTAAGCATTACGCCAAGTGCCAGGAAACCGGTTGTTGAAATTGTTCTCAGGATTGTCAGCCAGTTGTTTAATGTCATAAAGCTGTCTGTTGCGATTGTCAGTACAACGCACAGTGCGATAAAAGCACCAAGAATACCAAGGTTTGCATTCAGATATCTTGCAATTGGTCCCAAAACTTTATGATCGTCATATTTGCTTAAATCAATTTTTTTATTCATGTCATTTCTCCTCCGCAAATACATAGTGCAAAATTCGCTGCTGGTCGAATTCTGATTTATCAAGTTCACCACTGATTCGACCGTCACTCATGATAATAAGTCGATCACACATATTTACAATCTCAGGCATTTCTGACGAAATCATAATGATCGCCATACCCTTCGCTGCAAGGTCATTCATGATCTTATAAATTTCTGCCTTTGCTCCGACATCGACACCTCGTGTCGGTTCATCCAGAATCAGGATATCCGGATCAGATGCAAGCCATTTGGCAAGTACGATCTTCTGCTGGTTACCACCAGACAGGTTTCCTGCTTTCTGCTGACCAGAAGGAGTCTTGATTGCAAGAGAAGTAATTCCATTATCTACAATTTCTTTCTCTTTCTTCGCATTTACGCGAAAATGTTTCATAAATTTATTAAGGACGGAAATCGTCATATTGAATGCGATCGTATTTTTCAGGATCAAGCCTTCCAGCTTGCGGTTCTCAGGTACAAGGGCAACGCCTCGCTCCTGGATCTTCATTGTTGGAAGTTTACTGACATCCTCGCCCTTTACATAAACAGTTCCGCTGTCTCTCGGATAAAGTCCCATAGCTGCTTTGACAAGTTCGGATCGTCCGGCACCAACCAGACCATAAAATCCAACGATCTCGCCTTTTCTTACCTTGAAGCTGCAGTTCTTTACACGAATACCGGAATTAATATTTTTCACCTCAAAGACTACTTCTCCAGGTTCGTTGAATGTTCTGGTATAGTAGTTATCCAGTGCACGACCAACCATCATAGATACCAGTGTATCTCGGTCGCTTTCCTTTGTAATGATCGTTCCTACGTATCCACCGTCTCGCATAACACATACCCGGTCAGTGATCGTAAAAACTTCTTCCAGTTTGTGTGAAATATAAATGATACCGATTCCACGGTTTTTTAATTTTCTGATCATTTCAAACAGTGAATCCACTTCACTCTCTGACAAGGAGGAAGTCGGTTCATCCATGATCAGGAGTTTCATATTCAACGAACAGGCTTTTGCAATCTCAACCATCTGCTGACGGCCAATACTGAGCTTGCAGAGCATGGTTGCCGGATTAACATCCAGGCCTACCATATCCAACCACTGTTTCGCTTCTTCATACATTTTTCTCTTATCAACCATTCCTGCTGACATACGCTCTCTTCCAAGGAAGACATTCTCAGCAACAGAAAGGTAAGGCACTAACGCAATTTCCTGGTGAATAAATGCAACCCCTAAGTTCTGAGCATCCACTACATTTGTAATCTTTGCTTCTTTGCCATCTATGGAAATGGATCCACTGTCAGGAATATACACTCCTCCAAGAACATTCATCAGGGTAGATTTTCCAGCTCCATTTTCACCCAGAAGCCCAAGAACCTCTCCCTTGTATAACGTAAGCTGTGCATCATCGAGTGCCTTAACACCAGGAAAAGTCTTTGTAATGTTCTTCATTTCAACTAAAGTCTCAGGCATTTTCTCACCTCTGTTTTTAAGAGTAGCAGCCCCAGATTCGAGGCTGCTACTACATTTTTCAAGCTTTATTATTCGGTTTCAGGATGTTAAATCTTACTGCCATCCATCTGTGCCGTAGTCAGCTACGTTATCAGCAGTTACAATGAATGTATCAACAGCTACATCTTTGCTTACTTCGTTGCCAGCTAATACGTTGAATGCTGCACACATAGAATCATATCCAAGGCTTTCTGGAGACTGAGCACCAGTACCTTCCAGCTGTCCTGCTTCGATCATCTTCTTAGCATCCGGGTTACCGTCAACACCGTATACCATGATGTCGTTTTCAAGAGCTACACTTGTCTGCTGGATTGCATTTGCTGCACCCATAGCAGAAGGATCGTTTACTGCGAAAATAATAGAAAGATCAGGGTCTGCAACTAATGCATCACTTGTCAGTGTAAGGGATGTTTCCTGCTCACCTTTACCATCCAATGTATTTACGATTTCATATTTCTTTCCGCTTTCATCAAGAGCCTTAATAAATCCATTTAAACGGTCTACACAGGCACTTGCTCTTGGGCTGTGAAGAACGAGGATTTTAGCTCCATCTTCCATCTTTTCAGCTGCGTCTTTACCAACTACATACCCAGCATTAATGTTATCTGAAGCAATAATTGTTTCAACAAGCTCTGTTGCATCACCCTGAACCGGTGTATCGAAGTTGATAACCGGGATACCAGCATCTTTACACTGCTGGAATGCGGATACAACTGCTGTAGAGTCCGCCGGTGCACAGATCAGTGCATCGATTCCGGAGCTGATCAGGTTAGCGATACCATCGTTCATGATTGCCTGGTCACCACCAGCGTCAACATCAACAAGTTTAACATCTGCACCAGATTCATCGATCGCTTTCTGAACACCATCTTTAACTGCCAGCCAGAATGCATTGTTCAGTGTAGCCGGTGCATAACCAATTGTGTAAGATCCTTCAACTTTTTCCGGTAAAGTAATACCAACTGCATCTGCTGCTTTAACCGGTGTGGATTCTGCTGCATCGTCTGTTGCTGCGGATACGCTTACTACTGGAGCCATTACCATTGTCGCTACTAATAAAGTGCTGATTAATTTTCTACGCATTTCTTTTCCTCCTGCTTTTACATTCATAGTTTTTGTACTGCTAGGGTTCGAACTTCCACGGCGCCATGTTTTTGTTCGTTTTGTATGTTTTTGTCGTTACTTGATGATATATTTATATCATTATTTCATGCAGATGTCAACAATGAAAGAAACTTTCTTTCATTATTGTTGATTTTGTACAATTTCTTTTCCTATTCTTTATTGCAAAAGCAGCTCCTATTGTGCATTTTTCCTTACTCTTCGTTTTTCTGTTTCATATGTAAAATTCTACTCATCACCGATGTTTTATTCGGATCGAAAATTCTTATAAGTTCACAGTAAATATCAAACAATTCATTATACATTTTTACATTCTCTGGGATTGGGGTATATTTCTTTTCCTTCAGATGACTCATATTCTTTACTGCTTCTTCTACAGAATCGTATCCCCCATTCGCTTTACCTGCTGCCACAGCTGCATAAATAGCAGATCCAAGCGCCGCAGTCTGGTCCGTCGCAGAAAGTCTGATCTCACAATTCAAAACATCTGCATAAATCTGCATAAATAATGGGTTTTTTTCTGCAATACCTCCACTTGCAATGATCATACGAATATCGGGATTTGCTTCTTTATACATTTCCACAATCTTTCTTGTTCCAAAAGCAGTAGCTTCTATTAAAGCTCTGTAAATTTCTTCAGATTTTGTATTCAGCGTGCAGCCTACAAGAACACCTGAAAGTCTTCCATCTACATACGGTGTTTTGTTTCCATTCCACCAGTCAAGTGCCACTACCCCACTCTCACCAGGTTTCAGCTCAGAAGCTTTTTCCGTAAGATATACATGTAAATTCTTTCCTTCAGCTTTTGCTTTCTCTGCATATTCTTCTGATACCATGTGATCAACAAACCAGCCAAACATATCTCCAACTGCTGCAATCCCTGATTCCAGAACATAATATCCCGGGACAATTGCCCCCTTTACTCCACTGACTATTCCATTTTTAAAATACTCTTTTGAAGAAGGAGATAACATTACACTTGAAGTACCAACAACCAGCATCAATTGTTCTGGTCTGACAACTCCACTTCCCGGAATTCCTGCATGTGAATCAATCAAGGTTGCGGCAACCGGAATTCCCTCCATCAGGTTTAATTTTTCAGCCCATTCTTTATTTAAATTTCCGACACTTTCACCTGCCATCACAATATCTTCACTTAATTTTTCTTCGACAAGATTAGTCAGAAGAGGAGTCAATTCCTCCAGAAAGTCCTTTGGCGGATAACCCTTTTCCTGATTCCACATAGCCTTATATCCAGCTAAATCTGCCGCACGCTTTTTGCTTCCTGTCATACACTGTGTTAGCCAGTCTCCAGCTTCCAAAATCTGATCGGCGGCTTTATAAACCTCCGGAGCTTCTTCTACTATTTGAAGAATTTTAGGCAACATCAGCTCAGGTGAGATTTTTCCTCCATATTGAGCATTATTGATCTCTCCCCTCTTTTCAAGCAATCTCGTAATTTTATCTGTCTGTGGCTGCGCTCCATGATGTTTCCACAGCTTCACATAAGCGTGAGGTTCATTTTTAAACCTTTCGGAACTACACAATGGTTTATTTTTCTCATCCACTGGAAGAATAGTACAAGATGTAAAATCCAATCCTATGCCAATAATATCTCTTTTGGAAACCTTTGCTTTCTCTACGGCATCTTTAACTGTCGTAATCAGAACATCTATATAGTCTTCCGGCGCCTCCAGAGCCCAATCCCCACCAGAAATTTTTGCTCCTGTCGGTAAATTCTCACTCATTACACCATGCTCATAATTCTTCACAGAGGCTGCAAGAACTTTTCCATTCTCACAATCAACAATTACTGCTCTGCCTGATAATGTTCCATAATCCAGTCCAATTACATATTTTTTTTGCATACTCCCATTCCTCCTGTATTGTCTCTTATTTATATATATCCCTTTTCGACAATATATCATATAAAAATAAACGAGTAAATCCTAAAGCACGATCGGGCAGTAAGACCTAAAATGAATTTTTGAATTTCACCACCCATTTTCTTCTGTAATTTAGTTGCAAGTTCATAATCCTTATTCAGAAGTACTTTTCATATAATTTTTGATCATTAGACATCTTATCTGTTTCTCTGCTGCAAAGCCAGTCCAATCAACCGATCCGCCTGATCTGCCATAAACAATGGAATATTCAGCACATCATCATCCAATTTGAGATTATCCAGAGAAAATCGGATACGAAGTTTAACCTTATCTGGAAACAGTTCTTTGAACTTTTTTAGGCTTTTGCTGGTCGTATTTGCCTCAGATTTGACTTCCACAGGAAAAATATCGTTTTCTCTCTGAATAAGAAAATCCACTTCATATGGCGGATTGCTCTGGCTCCAATACCGGGGAACTACTTCAAACTGCGTAATCAACGTTTGTAGTATAAAATTCTCGGTCAATGCGCCTTTAAATTCTGTGAACAGACGGTTTCCCTCACCAAATGCTGTAGGTGCCAACTGTGCCAGACGACGAAGTAAACCTACATCAACCAAATAAATTTTGAAAGCTGACAAATCATCGTAAGCTGCTATCGGAAGTCCAGGTGCAGAACTACGATAAATTTTATGCACCAATCGTGCATCCACCAGCCATTGCAGAGCATTCTCATACTCACGAGCTCTCGCACCTTCTTTGACAACTTTGTATATGAATTTTTTATTTTCTCTTGCCAGTTGAGATGGAATAGACTTCCATATCATTGAAATCTTCGGAAATTCGCTGATATCAGGATGTTTCGCAAAATCACGCTCATAAGCATCAATAATTCCAGACAGTGCTTCCTGCATGGCTGTAACATCACGTGCTTCTGTCCACATCTTAACCGCTTCCGGCATTCCTCCCGTAACATAGTACATCTTCAATTTCTCATAAAGTGGATTGAAAAACGCATCTGGAATCGGCTCAATCGTATCAACGGTTTCCAAATATACAGAAAAATTCTTATCTCCATTAGCAAGCAGGAATTCAGAAAAACTCATAGGGTCTATCTGCATAAAATTAACTTTACCAACAGGAAATGAAGACGGCTTTGACAAAGCAATCCCCAGCAAGGAACCGGCGCATGCAATATGATACTGCGGCGCATTTTCACAAAAGTATTTCATAGAATTAATAACTTTAGGGCAATCCTGTACCTCGTCAAAAATAATAAGCGTTTTTTCCGGCATTATTTTTTGACCACTCGCCAACATCAGATTTTGCAAAATTCGATTTACATCTTTTGTAGTTTCAAAGAACTGTTTATATTCTTCATTTTCATCAAAGTTAAAATATGCAGTATTCTCATAATATTGTCTGCCAAACTCTTTCAAGATCCAGGTCTTTCCCACCTGACGCACCCCTTTCAGAATCAACGGTTTGCGATAGGGAGAGTTTTTCCAGTCTAATAATTTATTTAAAATAAAGCGTTCCATAGACATCCCTCACATTTTTATTGATGTTTTTGTGTGTATTAATCACATTTTTATAAATATTTGTGTGTATAACAATCACATTTTTATTATATCCAAAGGATTTCAAAAATACAACTACTGCCATAAAATCAATTTACTTTCCGCAGGAATCTGATATCAAAGTGTCTATATTAGGTATAATTTGCTTTCTATTTTCGCATATTTTATTCTTAACACAAAAAGACCGGACTCTTTACAAGGAATCCAGTCTTTTTATAAATTATAAACTATTATTTAATATATACCTTATCCAGATGCCAGATATCATCTACATATTCCTGAATCGTTCTGTCGGATGTGAACTTACCGGCGCATGCAGTATTCAGCATAGCCATACGAGCCCAGCCTTTTTCGTCTTTGTATGCTTCTTCCACTTTCTTCTGCGCTGCTGCATAAGAACGGAAGTCAGCAAGAATGAAGTACTGGTCTGCTCTCTCTCCGCCATTCTGGTTGAGGAGAGAATTGTACAGATCACGGAACAGTTCTGTATCAGAGGAGAAGGTTCCGTTGACAAGCTCTGTCAGTACCTGACGGATCTCATCATCTGTATTATAGATGACTCTCGGATCATATCCGCCATTGTTTTCGTAGTTGATAACTTCATCTGCACTCAGACCAAAGATAAATGCATTTTCTTTACCTACTTCATCTACGATCTCAACGTTTGCACCATCCATGGTTCCCAGAGTCGGTGCACCGTTCAGCATGAACTTCATGTTACCTGTACCGGAAGCCTCTTTACTTGCAGTAGAAATCTGCTCGGAAACATCTGCTGCTGCAAAAATCATCTCAGCGTTGGATACACGATAGTTCTCGATAAATACAACTTTCAGTTTGCCTTCGATAGAAGCATCATTGTTTACAACATCTGCTACAGAGTTGATCAGTTTGATGATTTTCTTAGCACGTGCATAACCTGCAGATGCTTTTGCTCCGAAAATAAATGTTCTTGGGTAGAAATCCATTTCCGGATGTTTCTTAATCTGGTCATACAGATAAATTACATGAAGGATGTTCAGAAGCTGACGTTTGTACTCATGAAGCCTCTTAACCTGAACATCAAAGATAGAACGTGGATTTACTTCTACTCCGTTGTGCTCAAGGATATATTTTGCCAGGCGAACTTTGTTCTGATATTTGATATTCATGAATTCCTGCTGTGCTTTTTCATCATCCACATAAACCTTCAGCTTGCTGATCTGAGAAAGATCTGTGATCCATTCCGGTCCGATGTGATCGGTTACCCAGTCTGCAAGAAGCTGGTTTCCGTGAAGCAGGAAACGTCTCTGTGTGATACCGTTTGTCTTATTGTTGAATTTCTCCGGCATCATTTCGTAGAAATCTTTCAGTTCCTGTTTCTTAAGGATTTCTGTATGAAGTTTTGCAACACCGTTTACAGAGTAGCCTGCAACAATTGCAAGATGTGCCATTTTGACCTGTCCGTCATAGAGGATTGCCATCTTCTTGATCTTGTCATAGTTTCCAGGATATTTTTCCTGAATTTCAAGAACGAAACGGCGGTTGATCTCTTCGATGATCTGGTATACACGCGGAAGCAGTCTGGAGAACAGCTCAACCGGCCATTTTTCAAGTGCTTCTGCCATAATAGTATGGTTTGTGTAAGCAACACATTTTGTTGTGACAGACCATGCATCATCCCATCCGAGTCCTTCTTCATCCATAAGGATACGCATAAGTTCTGCAACAGCTACTGTCGGATGAGTATCGTTCATCTGGAAAGTAACTTTTTCGTGCAGTTTCATGATATCTTTGTGATTCTTTTTGTATTTTGCGATAGCAGCCTGAAGACTTGCAGATACGAAGAAATACTGCTGTTTCAGACGCAGTTCCTTACCTGCCATGTGGTTATCGTTCGGGTAAAGAACCTCAACGATGTTGCGGGCAAGGTTTTCCTGCTCAACCGCTTTTTTGTAATCACCTTTATCGAAGGAATCAAGCTCAAAATCAACGATCGGCTCTGCATCCCAGATTCTTAATGTGTTTACGATTTTGTTGTTGTATCCAACGATCGGCATATCAAACGGAACAGCTTTTACTGCCTGATATCCCTTATGCACAAATTTATTGGAGCCTGTTGCCGGATCATATTCAACATCAACATATCCGCCAAAATGAACTTCTTTTGCATATTCCGGACGACGAAGTTCAAACGGATATCCATTTTTCAGCCAGTTATCCGGTACTTCTACCTGATATCCGTCTTTGATCTGCTGTTTGAACATACCGTAACGATAACGGATACCGCATCCATATGCGCTGTAGTTCAGAGTTGCAAGAGAATCAAGGAAGCATGCTGCAAGACGTCCCAGACCACCATTACCAAGTGCCGGATCCGGCTCCTGATCTTCGATCACATTGAGATCAAGACCAAGCTCATCCAGAGCTTCTTTTACTTCTTTGTATGCAGTCAGGTTGATCAGGTTGTTTCCAAGAGCACGTCCCATCAGGAATTCCATGGACATGTAATAAACCGTTTTCGGATCCTGCTCTTTATATGCATTCTGTGTTTCCAGCCAGTTATCAATGATAACGTCTTTTACGGTGTAACATACAGCCTGAAAAATCTGTTCCTGTGTAGCTTCTTCGAGTTTTTTACGATACAGGAATTTGACATTTTCCTTTACGCTCTCTTTGAAAGCTTCTTTTTTAAACTGCTTGTCGATCATCGCGTTTCCTCCTTATTGTGCAGCTTAAGCTGCGCTTTTTTGTTCCCCCAATTTTACGAATCATGCCCGGTAAATTACCGGGCATGTATTGTTTACAAATCACATTTTTGCGACACCAAGAACAACTGGCTCTTTGTTGATGTTCCATTCTTTTACATAGCCATCGGTTGTGCCCAGAGTCATATCCTCTGCCAGTACTTCAGACATGATTTCCTCTTTGTGGTTCTTCATGAGTTCAAGAATCTTATCATTGTCTTTTGCGTAGATATGGATCTTATCCATAACTTCAAATCCAGCTTCTTTTCTCATGGTCTGTACCTTGCTGACGATCTCGCGGACAAAGCCCTCTTCGATCAGCTCAGGTGTCAGATTTGTATCAAGAACTACGGAAATATCACCGTCTGCTTCTGTTACATAACCTTCTGTCTGTGCGGTCTCGATCAATAAGTCTTCCTCAGAAAGTTCTGCCTTGTTTCCATCAATATCCAGTGTCAGAAGACCTGTGGATCTCAGCTCATTCATAGCTTCTGTTCCATTGATCTCTGAAAGTGCCTTACGGATACCGTTCAGAAGTTTACCGTATTTTGGTCCTACTGTACGGAGCTGCGGCTTGAAGCTGTAAGAAATAAAGGATTCTACATCGCTGGCGAATTTTACTTCTTTGACATTCAGCTCATCTGCAATGATGTCTGTATAGAACTCACCCATTTCTTTGTCCGCTTTTACGTACATTGTACCGATCGGCTGACGGTTCTTGATATTTGCAGTATTTCTTGCTGCACGTCCAAGAACAACGATCTTGAGAAGTTCTTCCATGTCATCTTCCAGCTCTTTGTCGATCCACTCTTCTTTTACTTCCGGGAAGTCGCAGAGGTGGATACTTTCGATTGCCTCTTTATCGATGCTTCTTACAAGATTCTGGTAAATTTCTTCTGTCATAAACGGAATCATCGGAGCTGCCGCTTTGGAAATTGTTACCAGTGCAGTATAAAGTGTCATGTAAGCATTGATCTTATCCTGCTCCATGCCTTTTGCCCAGAAACGTTCACGGCTTCTTCTTACATACCAGTTACTCATCTCATCTACAAATTCCTGCAGAGCTCTTGCACTTTCCGGAATCTTGTAGTTTGCAAGGCAGTCATCGACAGTCTTCACTACGGAGTTGAGCTTGCTTAAAAGCCATTTATCCATAACCGGAAGATTGTCATAATCTAAAGTATATTTTGTTGCGTCAAAATTGTCAATGTTTGCGTACAGTACAAAGAATGCGTAAGTATTCCACAGAGTACCCATGAACTTACGCTGTCCTTCCTGAACAGCCTTGCCATGGAAACGGTTCGGCAGCCACGGAGCACTGTTGATATAGAAATACCAGCGGATTGCATCTGCACCGTATTTCTCAAGTGCATCAAACGGATCGACAGCATTTCCCTTGGATTTACTCATCTTCTGACCATTCTCATCCTGTACGTGTCCGAGAACGATAACGTTCTTGTATGGAGCCTGATTAAACAGGATCGTAGACTCGGCAAGCAGAGAATAGAACCATCCTCTTGTCTGGTCAACAGCTTCAGAAATAAAATCTGCCGGGAACTGTTTTTCAAAGAGTTCTTTATTTTCAAATGGATAATGATGCTGTGCAAAAGGCATTGCTCCTGAATCAAACCAGCAGTCAATTACCTCCGGTACACGGTGCATGGTTCCACCACATTCCGGACATTTCAGTGTGATCTCATCGATATATGGACGGTGAAGCTCTACTGTTTTGGCTTTTTCGTCACCGCTCATCTCGAAGAGTTCCTGGCGGCTTCCGATAGAATGCATATGTCCGCATTCACACTGCCAGATGTTCAGTGGTGTTCCCCAGTAACGGTTTCTGGAAATACCCCAGTCCTGAACGTTTTCCAGCCAGTCGCCGAAACGTCCCTTACCGATGCTCTCCGGAATCCAGTTGATGGTGTTGTTGTTGCGGATCAGGTCATCTTTGACTGCAGTCATCTTAATGAACCAGGATTCACGTGCATAGTAGATCAGTGGTGTATCACATCTCCAACAATGCGGATAGTCATGCTCAAATTTCGGTGCATCAAAGAGTTTTCCTTCTTTGTCAAGATCCTGAAGTACAAGCGGATCAGCTTTCTTTACAAAGATTCCTGCATATGGAGTCTCTGCTGTCATATCACCTTTACCGTCTACAAACTGTACAAACGGAAGATCATAGTTACGTCCGATACGGCTGTCGTCTTCACCGAATGCCGGTGCGATATGAACGATACCGGTACCATCACTCATAGTTACATAGTTATCTGCTGTAACGAAGTGAGCTTTCTTTTTCTGTTTTGCTGCTGCCTCTCCTGCACATGCAAAGAGCGGCTCATATTCTTTGTATTCCAGATCTTTACCAATATATTTCTCAAGTACTTCGTATGCCGGTGTTTCTTCGGACCCAAGTTTGCCAAGAACTTTATTAAGTAAAGCTTCTGCCATGTAATAAGTATAACCGTCTGCTGCTTTTACTTTGCAGTAAGTCTCATCCGGATTCACGCAAAGTGCAACGTTGGACGGAAGTGTCCACGGTGTTGTTGTCCATGCAAGGAAGTATGCATCTTCACCGACAACTTTGAAACGAACGATTGCTGAACGTTCTTTGACTGTTTTGTATCCCTGAGAAACTTCCTGCGCGGAAAGTGGTGTACCACAACGCGGACAGTAAGGAACGATTTTAAATCCTTTGTACAGGAGTTTCTTGTTCCAGATTTCTTTCAGTGCCCACCATTCAGACTCGATATAATCATCATGGTAAGTAACATATGGATTTTCCATATCTGCCCAGAAACCAACGGTTGAAGAAAAGTCTTCCCACATTCCTTTGTATTTCCAGACACTTTCTTTACACTGCTGGATGAATGGCTCCATACCATATTCTTCAATCTGCTCTTTGCCGTCCAGACCAAGTTTCTTCTCAACTTCCAGCTCAACCGGAAGTCCGTGGGTATCCCATCCTGCTTTACGAGGTACCATGTAACCTTTCATTGTACGGTATCTCGGAATCATATCTTTGATAACACGAGTCAGTACATGACCGATGTGTGGTTTGCCGTTTGCGGTCGGCGGTCCGTCATAGAACATATAAGTAGGATCATCTTTACGGTCTTCCATACTTTTTTCGAAAATATGGTTTTCTTTCCAGAATTTTTCTACTTGTTTTTCGCGGTCTACAAAATTCAGGTTCGTATCTACCTTCTGGTACACAACAAATTCCTCCTTTAAATTCTCTCGGAAAAAATCTCTGTTATTTTCCTTTTTCCAATGAAATAAAAAAACTTCCGTCCTGTAAAAGGACGAAAGCAATTTCCACATTCGCACCACCTGTTACATTGTACGGGCCGGTAGTAATAAACGCCGATACATGTTCCCTTTAACGGTGGAAAACCGTCTTTCCTTACTGAGAATTTCAGGAAAGAAACTCCGGAGTGATCTTCGATAAAAATTACTTGCACCGGGCTTCCACCTGTCCCCGGCTCTCTGATGTGTTCATTTTTATTTACTGTCTCCATCATGGTTTTTGCTTATTTTATATGTGCTGTTTTATTATACGGTGATGTTTTTCGATATGTCAAGGTCTTTTTGCGATATTTACGGGGTTTTATCAGGGGTTTGCGGTGATTTTACATGGATTTGACCCTTGTATGAGAAAAACGATTACAGTATAATTGGAAAGAATGATATACTATAGGAAATAAAAGCGCATGAAGAGAAATATTGACGTTACAGATACACATCCTTTCACGCAAACGATTATCTATGTATCGTAGCGCGGAACATAGCTTGCGTTTCCGGTTTTCGGCCGTGCGCCTATTGATGACTGCTTTTGCAAACTCGCTTCGCTCAAACAGAGCAACGCAGCCATCGCTAGCACAACCGAAATTCCGGAAGCCTCGCTGGTGTTCCTGCCACAATACATAGAAATGTTTGCTGAAACGACAACCTCTGTAATCTTCAATACTTTCCCCTCTCATCCGCTTCTTCTCCCCTCCCGGACCGCGGGGCGGCGAACGCCCTCGAACAGGTCAAAGACCTCCCCGCCCCGCCAGCCAGGACTTTAATATTAACAATATGAGGGCTGAAGGATAAGAGGGATGTGTGAGAACAGGTAGAAGAAATGTCTGAAATATCCGGTTCTGGATTGCTTGAGAGAATTTGTAGAAGTACCTGAGTATAGTTCTTTGCGTTGTATGAAAAAAAGGCACTGTCTGAGCGTAGCGAGTTTGACTTTTTTTCATATGCCTTTAGCAAAGAACTATACTTTTGGTACTTCTGAATTCTCGAACTTAATCCAGACACCAGATATTTCATGACATTTTTATATACCTTCTCACTCACCATCCTTACCTCCGCTCCAACATTTTAATATCAGAAAGGTACACATATGAATATAAAGAAAACACTCCGGCATCTTCTGACCGGCACGCTCTGCTCTGCCGTATTTATCACACAGACAGTCCCTGTCTTTGCCACAGACAGTTACGGCGCCCCTCTGGTCACGGCCACACCAACACCCGACCCACACACCGCTTATTACAACCAGCCCGCCGACACAGATTCCATCGAAGGCTGGGTAAAAGCACCTCAGATCGAAGGAGAATCTGCAATCCTTGTCGACATGCTCTCCGGTACCGTCCTTTACTCCAAAAACGCTGATAAGGCACAGTATCCGGCAAGCATCACAAAGATCATGACTGGTCTTCTCGGCTGCGAGAATCTGGATCCATCCGCCAAATTTACCATGACTGAATCCGCAGCCCGCAGCATTACCGAATCCAACAGCTCCAGTATCTACGCAGATACCGGCGAAGAATTTACAATCGAACAGGCACTGATGGCCGTCATGCTTCAGTCCGCTAACGAAATGACTCTGGCAGTCGCAGAACTCACTTCCGGTTCTACCAAAAAATTTGTCGAACAGATGAATCTGAAAGCCCGTCAGTTCGGATGCACCAACACACATTTCAACAATCCGAACGGTCTGCCGGACGAAACACATTACACCACAGCTGCCGACATGGCAAAGATTGCCCGTGCCGCATGGTTCAACCTCACCTTCCGCAAATTTGTAACAACCGGATATTACGAAATCCCACCGACAAACAAATTTGCAGAAACACGTTATCTTCTGAATCATCACAAGATGATGAGCGGCCAGACTTACGCATACGCTGGTGTCCTTGGCGGCAAAACAGGCTACACGGAAGCAGCCGGTAATACCCTTGTCACCTATGCAAAAAATGACAACACCTACCTCGTAGCAGTTGTCATGCAGTCTGTAAATGGAGCTTATTCCGATACAAAGGCGCTTCTGGATTATGGATTCAATAATTTTTCCAGATCAAAGATCAAAGGTTTGAAAAAAGAAATCTCCAGATCCTGTCTGCCCGCAGAAAAATATCTTCTCAAAGATTACAAAAACTTTACTTTGTTCCGCAGACGGCAAAATGCCTATGTTTCTTTGCCACAGGGTACTGATGTGAGCCAGCTTTCAACATCATATTCCATGACAAAAAATCTGGCAGGTCTTCCCCTTCTTACCGTCACATACAGTTATAACGGCCATGAGGTTGGAACTGCCAGATATTACCAGACACGGCTCCTCTCAGACGAACTTCTCTGACTGCCGTTTAGTCTGTCTTTTCTTGCGGAGGGAATCCCGTTTTTCACGGATTTCTTCCGCTTTTTCTTCATCAATTCTCTTTAATGTCTTGATCGCATAAAATGCATCTTCATCTGTATGGCGGATGCGCACTTTTCCCTTTATATAGCCATGTTTCTGACAAAAAGATACACTTTCATATGCCCTTGAATTATTCATAAACCAGCGGATTTTACGCTTCGCCGGCAAATGGCAGACCGGACATCTGGTACTTGCCACCTCCCGGTCTTTTATGACTTTCTCCTTCTCAGCAAATTCGCGTGATACATACTCGTCATAATTCGGATAAGATAAATAAATTTCTTCTTTTCTTGTCTTTGGATTTTGATACACATCAATGGATGGATTTGCAAGCACCACCTGCATATCCAGACGTTTAAATATCTCACCCGTATACTTCGCATCCGTCAGTGCACGATGAAACTCCTGTGCTTTCGGAAGCCGCATTTTGTCGATCGCATATTCCAGGCTCCGCCTGCATGGATCTTCCTTATAACAGATACCATATATTTTCTGTGCATCATAATACGTGACCGGACCTTTTATTTTCTTAAGCAGCCCATAATATTTCATATTACGCTGCAGTTCCATCACATCCTGATTGCCCCACGTACAAAATACCCTTTCCTCTCCGCACCAGTCCAGAAATTCCTCCACTGCCTGAGGAAAAAGAACTCCGTCTGCAAGATCCTTGTAATCCACATGGATCACTTCGTGTATGCTGTCATGAATCCAGTTATATACCTGAGGTTTCACAAGTCTCTGAAAAACATCCACCACTTCTCTCTGCTCATTCATCTTGACTGCACCGATCTCAATGATCTCAAAAGGCAGACGGCTGTTGGAATATTTTTTGCCGCCGGGACTCTGATTCCACTCAAGGTCAAAAACAATATAGTTCATACAGTAGTTCCTTCTTTTTATTTGCAATACGTAACTGTTCAGTATCCTCACAGTTACGAGTCAAAATGCATTCCAAATCACCTTCGGTGATGGCATTTTGCCTTGTATGTCTCGGGATTTTGGCAGAAAACATGCCAAAACGCCTCGCGGGATACTACCTTCTGAATAGTTACTGCAATACAATTAATTTCAACTCATTTTTTTCTCTGTTGTCTAGTATAACAGACAGATTCGTTTCTTTCAACAAAACAGCACACACCTGCGTACAGAAAAAGACCGATACCATTTCCCGGTACCGGTCTTTTCTGCTTATAAAATTTATTTTACGGAGATCTGAAATCCCGCAATCAACTGATTAATTGAGGAATCCGAAGAACTGTTCATATGCAGTTCCATCTTCTTCCTGATTCTCAAAGTCCTGAAGAAGACTGTCTGTGCTCTGGTCTTCACCATCACCCTGATCCTGACTGTCCTCTGCATCAGATTCGTCCTTTGAATCATCTTTTGAATCTTTGTTGGAATCTGTATCTTTATTTTCACCAAGTGTTACAGTTACAGTTTTTTCTTTATATTCTCCGCCATCTGCAACTTCAAGAGTTACTTCAACTTCTTCGCCCGGCTCATAGTACTCAAGGCGACTTACCAGTTCATCAATGCTGCGTACTCTCTTGCCATCGAATTCTGTAATGATGGATTTTTCTTTGATACCTGCATCCTCAGCTGCGCCACCTTCTGTTACTTCAGAAACAAGCACACCTTCCGGTATTCCGTAATACTGAGAAGCCTCATCACTTACTGTCATACCTGTGATTCCGAGCACACCGTGATTGTCGACTTTATCTCTCGGAGTCTCATTCATCAGATCCTCAAGTGTATCTGTTACATCGGAGATTGCAATTGCGTAACCCATACCTTCAACTTCTGTGGAAGCAAGTTTTGCAGAGTTGATACCGACAACTTCACCATCCATATTCAGAAGTGCACCACCACTGTTACCAGGGTTAATTGCCGCATCTGTCTGAATCAGGTTTGTTGCATCAGAATCTTCATCCTCTTCTAGGCCCTCATCATTGAGTTTACGGTTCTTTGCACTGACAATACCGGTTGTTACAGACTGTCCGTAACCAAGTGCGTTACCGATTGCAATGACCTGCTCACCAACTTTCAGATCATCAGAGCTTCCTACCGTAGCTACTGCAATCTGATCCATCGTATCATCAGAAATATCTGAAAGAGCTACAGAAACAACTGCAAGGTCTTTGTCCTCATCATAACCATTTACGGTTGCTTCATAAGTCTCACCATCAATACATGTAACAGATACGGTATCTGCTCCACTTACAACATGATAATTGGTTGCGATCAGAAGGTTGTCATCATTCTTTCCTACGATGATACCGGATCCACTTCCCTCAACTTCCTGCTGAGTAGTGAATCCCTGGCTACCGCCAAATCCGTAAGCGCCAAGGTAACTCTGTACATCCTGAACAGATTTTGTTGTGATTGCTACAACGGATTTCATTCCTTCTGCAGCGATATCAGAAACATCAAGGCTTCCTTTTGTCTTTGATTCGGAATCATCTTTGCTTTCTTTGTCATCTGATTTCTTATCAGCACTCTTCTTCTTTGATTTTGTCTGAAGAAGTGTGGTATTGTCTTTATTGGATGCAGCTTCTACTGTACTGCTGTTCCATCCGGTAATTGTATTGATTCCTTCAAAGGAGCCTGCTGCAAGACCACCGGCAAGTACTGCACAGAGAGCAATGCCTGCTGCCTTTTTCACTTTTTTTCTCATTCTTTCCTTTGGATCGTTATCATTATTCATATTGTTATTCATATCATTGTTCATCATTACGTTGTTATTTTTATCGCTCATCAAAATCCCCTCCTTAGGATCATTACTCTTCACTTTATAAAATCTTCCGGTGAATCGCTATCTCTGTTTCTGTTTTCCTTTTATGTCTAAGAGTATAGGGAGGATTTGTGTTTACTTTGTGGGAAAATTGTGATAAAAGTGTTAATTATGCCATGCAAGACGTTTAACATCTGCGTGAACATCACCAGTCATCCAGTCTACATCGTTTGTAATCCAGTCCATGATACCGAGCTGGCGCATTTCCCATTCAACCGTCTGCTCTCTTGCTTCAACAGTTTCTTCTACTTCCATGGTTGTATCGATCTCATCATATCCGAAGATATATCCACCGGCACTCCAGATACTGAAATTGCTGTCCGGACCCGGATCTACGGTGTCGCCCCTCTGCGCGATCAGTCCGTCATGACGTCTCTTGTATTCTTCCTCGCATCCGGTTTTAAGTTTTGTCATAAACATTCTGTGACGGATCAGCTCTTTATTCTCTCTTACAATACCAAAGTTGTGATACATCAGGCGCATGTCTTTGCCCGGTGTGGAAATCCATTCAAAAGTATCTTTGATTTTTGCAGTGATCGCATCTTTCGCTGCGTTTTCTTCTTCACTTAATACTGTACCGTCTTCATTTTCATAGTAACCGAAGATTAAATCTTCTGCGTTCCAGATACTGAAATTTTTTACTTTGTTACGGTCAAGAAAAGCGGTCAGTTCCGGCCAGATCTCGCCCATTTTTTTGCGGTAGTCGTTCATTCTGCCGGCTTTTACTTTCATTGCAAATGCATGTCTTTCCATAATAAAAAGCCTCCTGTGTTTAAATTTTGTCGTACAACTTTGTCGTTTTTATTTTAAGTCCATTCCCGCCAAAAATCAATGATGTAATATCACATTCATTCATGAAACAAAATCTGCGAAAAATACCTTACCATTCCGTCATCGGTCCAGCACAGCATCCCTGCTGCCTCTGCCATTTTCTGTGCATCTACGCAGTATGCCGACATACAGGAGTTGTGTTTGTACGGTCCGGCGCTCATGATCAGGACATCTATTTTGCCATCTGCTTTCATTTTTTCTGCAAGTTCTTCTGTCATTTTGTTTTGCATAAGCTTGTCTTTCTTGTACTGCGACGGATCATGTGCATCTTCCTGCATGGTCTGCAGTACCAGAGTTTTTTCATACTGCAATGCGCGCTGTTTCATCTCCTCCACAGTCCCACTCTCCGGCGGACAGGCCGGATTTACATTGTAACATCCGCATAAATTTTCTTCACAAAACATTCGGTATTCCGGTACAAAAACAAGCTGCGTGGTATCCATGACGGCAGCTCCCGAAAATCCCAGAAAGATTGCCTCCTTCACCAAATCCATATCAAAATCTCCCTTCTGTTGTCATCACGTGATTTTATCTTACACATTAAACAATTCCTTTATCCTTATAATGCCACAAACTGAATTTTGTTGCAATCTTTCAAGGACATGTTATGATTAGCATAAAACCGTTACTGTTCACACGTAATATCCCGCGAGGTGTTTTGCCATGAATATGGCAAAATCCCGAGACATACGGGGCAAAATCCCATCACCGAAGGTGATTTGGAATGATTTTGACCAGGTTGCTGTGAACGGAGTGAACAGCAACATAAAACCTGCACAGAAAGGAGCACCCATGTACCGTATTTTTATCATCGAAGACGATGAGATCATCGCAAACCTTCTGAAAAAGAATCTCTGTTCCTGGGGATATGATGTCTCCTGCGCACAAGATTTTTCCAATATTATACAGGAATTTGCCCGTCTCGATCCGCAGCTCGTCCTGCTGGATCTGAAGCTGCCATTTTACAATGGTTTTCACTGGTGTGAGGAAATCCGCCGAATCTCTCAGGTACCGATCATCTTTATTTCCTCCGCTGCCGATAACATGAATATGGTCATGGCAATGAGCCGCGGCGCCGATGATTTTATTGCAAAACCATTTAACATGGATGTCCTGACTGCCAAAATACAGACCATTCTCCGCCGCACCTATTCCTTCGGGACTCCCGGAAATGTACTGGAATACAAAGGTGCTCTCCTCAATCCGCCCCGCTGTACCCTGATCTGGAACGGCCACGATATCGCCCTTACCAAAAATGAGCTCCGCATTCTGGAGATTCTTCTCGAGCACGCCGGCAAAACAGTTTCCAGAGATGCGCTCATGACAAGACTCTGGGAAAGTGACAGCTTCGTTGACGACAACACATTGACCGTAAATATTACCCGCCTGCGCAGGAAACTGGAAGGTGAAGGCCTGAAAGATTTTATCATCACCAAAAAAGGGCTTGGCTACATGGTATAATACAAGAAGCACTGTAAGGTAATTTCTTATATGGAGCAATCACTTTATGAAACTCTTTCTCGACTACCTGAACAAAATAAAATTCCATATCCTGCTGATGATTTTTCCGACAATATTTACAGGAATCATTTTTTTCCTGTATCAGCTGTCGCCTGAACCGGTCCTGTACGTTGCACTCCTCTGGCTTCTGGCAGAACTTACCGCATGTATGACTGGCTTCAGTAACTACAGAAAAAAGCTGCAGCAGCTTACACTTGTAGCAACAGCACCGGATATCAATCTGTCCCGCATGGATACACCATCTGATCAGATTGAATCTCTTCAGCAGGATATCATGCATCGTCTGAATCAGATGCGTATGAATGTAGAAACCGCCGGCCAGAAATCTCTGGAAGAAATGACCGATTACTATACCATGTGGGCACATCAGATCAAAACTCCTATCTTTGCCCTGCGTCTGCTCCTTCAGGAAAATCCCTCCGCAAATAAAGAAGCTCTCGCTGAACTTTTCAAGATTGAGCAGTATGTCGAAATGGTTCTCGGTTATCTTCGTACAGAAGACATGTCTTCTGACCTGACACTTTCCTGCTGTTCTCTCGACTCGGTCATCCGCGATCAGATTCATAAATACGCCGGAATTTTTGTTTCCAGGAAGCTTTCCCTCACTTATGACGGAATCTCTGAAAGTGTCTTGACCGATGAAAAATGGCTCGGATTTGTAATCGGGCAGATTTTGTCAAACGCACTCAAATATACCCGTACCGGCGGTATCCATATTTATTTGAAAAATTCTCCTGTCAGGAACTATGTTTCAAACATAACTCCGACAACTCCCATTACACTCGTAATCGAAGACACCGGCATCGGCATTCGTGCAGAAGACCTGCCGCGCATCTTCGAAAAAGGCTACACCGGAGTCAACGGACGGGAAAGCAATCGTGCGACCGGAATCGGTCTGTACCTCTGCAACAAGATCATGAATTGCCTTGGCCATCGCATTTATGCAGTTTCCGAAGAAGGAAAAGGCACGAAAGTTTTTCTGGAATTTTCTCAGGAAAATCTGACGATGTACTGATCTGATGCTGACTATGGAATAAAATTCATCGTAACTGTTCAGTACCCTCACAGTTACGAGTCAAAATGCATTCCAAATCACCTTCGGTGATGGCATTTTGCCTTATATGTCTCGGGATTTTGGCAAAAACATGCCAAAACACCTCGCGGGATACTACCTTCTGAATAGTTACACTTCATCAAATAACTTTTTTGAAATCACCTTACAGAAATGTAAGGTTTTTTTGTATATTGTAACCTGCTTCGATGGCAGAAGCCGGGAAAAATTTCTATACTTGTCTCATCAATCAAAAGAAAGGAGCCCCGGTTATGGCTTTACTTGAAGTAACAAATATCAAAAAAATATACAGCACCCGCTTTGGCGGAAACAAAGTGCAGGCACTTTCCAATGTCACTTTTTCTGTAGAAGAAGGTGAGTTCGTCGCGATCATGGGCGAATCCGGTTCCGGGAAAACCACACTGCTCAACATCCTTGCATCTCTCGACCGTCCGACATCAGGAGAAGTTCTTCTCGAAGGAAAAAACATCGTCCACCTTACAGAAAAAGAAATCTCCGCTTTCCGAAGAAAAAATCTCGGTTTTGTTTTTCAGGATTTTAATCTTCTGGACACTTTTTCCTTACGCGACAACATTTATCTCCCACTCGTACTTGCCGGAGAAGATTACCGCGAAATGGAGCAGAAAATCCGACCGATTGCAAAAACACTTGGAATTACAGAGCTTCTGGACAAATTTCCATATGAAGTTTCCGGCGGCCAGAAACAACGTGCAGCTGTTGCAAGAGCACTGATCACAAACCCGAAACTGGTTCTTGCTGATGAACCGACCGGCGCACTCGACTCCCGTGCTGCATCTGCACTTCTTTCCATGTTTGGCGAAATCAACGAGGAGGGACAGACCATTCTGATGGTCACACACAGTGCACAGGCAGCAAGTCACGCATCCAGAGTACTTTTTATTAAAGACGGAGAAGTTTTTCATCAGATCTACAAAGGCAGTAAATCCCGTCAGGAAATGTATCAGATGATTGCCGACACACTTACTATACTGACGACGGGCGGTGAATATCATGCGTAAAGGAATTTTTTCAAAACTGGCCATCCAGAATATCCGCAACAATAAAAGTACCTACATTCCTTACATGATCACCTGCATCTTCTGCATCGCCATGATCTATATGATGGAATTCCTTCGTGACTGCCCGACACTTGATCAGGCCGTCCGCCATGCTGCCGAAGTCCGCATGATACTTTCCACCGGAGAAATCATTGTTATTATCTTCTGTGTGATCTTTTTGATCTACAGCAACAGTTTCCTGATGAAACGAAGACAGAAAGAAATCGGACTTTACAATGTTCTCGGTCTGGAAAAAACACATATCGGCATTGTTATGCTGCTGGAAACAATTATCACAACCGTGATCTCCCTCACAGCCGGAATCGCAGCCGGAATTCTTGGCAGCAAACTTGCGCTCCTTCTTCTGCTTCGACTGCTTCATATTCCCGCTGTACTTGGATTTTATGTTTCATTAAAGGGAATTGTTATCTGTATGGTGATGTTCGGCGGAATTTTTTTACTGATTCTGTTCTTAAATCTTGCCAAAATCCGCCTGAACCGTCCCGTCGAACTGCTTCACGGCAACAATACCGGTGAAAAAGAACCTAAAGCCAAATGGCTTATGGCTCTAATCGGCTTTGTCTGCCTTGGCATCGGTTATTACCTCGCCATCACAACAGAGTCTCCAATCAGTGCAATTTCCATTTTTCTTCTTGCGGTAATTCTTGTTATGGCAGGAACTTATCTGCTCTTTACTGCAGGCAGTATTGTGATTCTGAAATTTCTTCGCCGCAGAAAAAAATTTTACTACAAAACCGGCAATTTTATCAGCATCTCCGGCATGCTTTACCGTATGAAACAGAATGCGGTCGGTCTGGCAAGCATCTGTATTTTAAGTACCGGCGTTCTGTTGATGATCTCCATGACGGTCTCCATTTACTTTGGCATGAATGATATTATGGTAAACCGTTATCCATACGATACGGATCTTTCCATTACCGGTGTCAGCGAAGAAGAATGTCAGACTGCCATAGATGCTTTTGAAAAAGCAATTTCCAATAATGCTGTTCCTGTAGATAAAAAAGCAGAAGAAATCTATCTCACGATCATCAGTCATTTCGATCACGGGCAGATTCAGATTGCAGAACCAAATACATTACGCGATTCTGCTTCCGTACTGACGCTCTCCCTTGTACGTCAGTCAGAATATGAAAAACTGACCGGAACAGATCCTGCATTACAGGATGGTAAGATTCTTGCGTGGGCTTCAAATATTTTTGAAAAATCAGATTCTCTCACTGTCAATGATTCCGTCTTTTCTGTAAAAAAATGGCTGGCGGATTCTCCTCTGACCTGTGGACGGGATATTATCTATGGTAATGCTGTATTTGTCGTCACTGATTCTGATTTTGCAAAATTTGACAAGATGCGTACAGAAATGTATAAAGATGCCTCCTCATCTCCTGCCGGACAGGATCTGACTGTTCATCTCGGTCTGGACATCACCGGTTCTGACTCAACAAAAATCGCCTATGGCACACCGGTACTGGATGCAATAAAGGCTCTGAAAGATAATGGACAACTGTCTGATAACTCCTGGATCACTTCCGGAATACGTGCGCAGGAATACGATTCCTACTATGCAGACAACGGTTCTCTTCTATTCATTGGAATATTCCTCGGTTCTCTTTTCCTCATGGGAACTGCCATGATCATCTACTACAAACAGATTTCAGAAGGATACGAAGACCAGAACCGATTTGAAATCATGCAGAAAGTAGGATTGAGTCACCGGGAAGTCAGAAGTTCAATCCGCCGCCAGATCCTGATGGTATTTTTCCTTCCTCTTCTCATGGCAATGCTTCATATTTCGATGGCATTTCCACTGATCCGCCGGATGCTCCTGCTCTTCGGCATGACAAACACAAAACTGTTCATCGGCTGTACTGCCGGAACAGTACTGATCTTTGCTCTGGTATACGGTCTGATCTACATCATGACTGCAAAATCTTATTATCATATCGTGGAACGAAAATAGAATTTAATAAACTAAACAAGGCCCCTCACCTGCAGAGTCTCATCTGCAAGTGAAAGGCCTGTATTATTTCAGAATTGATCTAATTCAAAATCAGATATTCAGAAGGTCGCTGAATACTTTCAGTGCGCCGTCTGTTTCGTGTGCAAGAACACGTTTTGCAAGGACTTTACCAAGCTGTACACCTTCCTGATCGAAGCTGTTTAAGTTCCACAGGAATCCCTGGAACATAACCTTGTTTTCGAAGTGAGCAAGAAGTGCACCAAGGCTTGCCGGATTTACCTGCTCGCCGATGATGATGCTGGACGGACGTCCGCCTTCGAAGTTCTTGTTATTGTTATCATCTGCTTTACCGCATGCAAAAGCCACGATCTGAGCTGCAACGTTTGCGCAGAGTTTCTGCTGGCTTGTGCTTCCCTGGATCACAACATCTGTATTCATCTGATTGTTCTTAAATCCGATGAACTGAAGCGGTACGATATCTGTTCCCTGATGAAGGAGCTGATAGAAGGAATGCTGACCGTTTGTTCCCGGTTCACCGAAGATTACCGGTCCTGTCACATAATCTACAGGCTCACCAAAACGGTTAACGGATTTTCCGTTGGATTCCATATCAAGTTGCTGTAAATGTGCCGGGAAACGGCTCAGAGCCTGTGAATACGGAAGTACTGCTGTGCTCGGATATCCGAGGATATTTCTCTCGTATACACCGATCAGTGCATCCAGCATAGCCGGGTTCTGCATTACATCCTCATTCTTTGCAAGTCTGTCTTCTTCTGCTGCACCTTCCAGGAACTGTGCAAATACTTCCGGTCCGAATGCCAGAGATAATACAGCACCACCAACAGCAGATGTAGAAGAATAACGTCCGCCGATATAATCATCCATAAAGAATGCTGCAAGATAATCATCACTCTTTGCAAGAGGAGAAGTCTCACTTGTAACGGCGATCATATGTCTGGAAGCATCCAGACCAGCGTTCTTAAGTGCGTCTTTAACAAAGGATTCATTTGTCAGTGTTTCAAGAGTTGTACCTGATTTGGATACCAGTACAAAAATGGAATGTGCTACATCAATTGTACTCAGAACGCCTGCTGCATCGTCCGGGTCTACGTTGCTGATGAATTTGGCTTCCATTTTGAATTTGTCGTTTTTCTTTGCCCAGTTTTCAAGAGCAAGGTACATTGCGCGAGGACCAAGGTCACTTCCGCCGATACCGATCTGAACAACAGTTGTAAATTTCTCACCTGCTGCATTTGTGATCTGACCTGCATGTACTTTGTTTGCAAAATCAGCGATCTTCTGCTGCTGTTCTACATAGAAAGCACGCTTGTCCACGCCATCTGCTGTAACAGTATCTCCAAGCTGTCCACGGGTAAGCTGATGAAGAACAAGACGTTTTTCACCTGTATTGATCACTTCTCCATTATAAAGAGCTGCATATTTTTCTGTAAGCTGAGCTTCTTTTGCAAGTTTCTTAAGAGCTTCCAGTACATCATCATCTACCTGCTTTGCAGCATAGTTATATGCCATTCCTGCTGCCATCGGTACGCTGTAATTCTTTACACGCTCTGCACCGTTCTCGCCGGTCATCACTTCTGCAAGATTTACTTTTTTTACATTGGAAAGCTCTTTGTATGATTCAAGAGTATCCAGATTGTTCCAGGTAATCATAATCAGATTCCTCCTTAAAATTAAATATTCCTGCTGTTTCAGGATTCATTCTCAATCTCTTTGATTATAATATCAAATGGGGGTAAATTCAACCCCGCAGTTCCACACTCATCTCATGCCATGCCTCGCCGCCCCAGACAGACCCTCCGATACCATGATCTTTGAAGCCGAACTTCTGATACATTTCTACTTTATCCGGCAGGCAGGTCAGGATCAGTTTTTCTCTGCCGTTTGCTTTTTCACGTTCTTTATAGCAGCGCACCAGTTCCCTTGCCAGTCCCTGACGCTGATATTCCGGAAGTACATCCAGTCCCAGAAGCATGATATTCTTTCCATTCGGATCATGCACCTCTGCATCTGTAAAAAAATCATCCGTCAGATGTTCTCTGTCTGTGGCAAGTCCGTTAAGAAATCCTGCAATTCGTCCTGTAGTACGATCTTCTGCTACAAGAAAAAGCTCCGGTGCTTTATCCACACGTTTTTCCATGTGTTCATAAGAACATGCTTCATTTGGCGGAAAACAGATCTTCTCTATCTCTGCTGCCTGTGCGATTTCCTCCTGACGTATATTTCTAAAAATATACTTTTCAGTTAATCTACTCGTGTCGTTTTTCTCTGTCATGACCTGTATCTCCATTTTATTTATCCTGAATTATAATTTCTTGTACAATATTACCATTTTTACGTATCATATGCCACCAACATTTAAACACACACCCGTATTCTCTCAGTCGCAGTTCACTCTTATATATAGTTTTTTCAGCAGTCATACCGATTAAGTATGTATTTTTTCTTTACATGCAATATAAAAGGGTATAACATGGAAGTAAACTAATATTACGTAAAGGCGGGTAAAATTATGGACTATTCAATTAACACAAAATGCGTTCAGGCCGGTTATACGCCGGGCAACGGAGAACCTCGACAGATTCCGATCTATCAGTCAACAACCTTCAAATATGATACCAGTGAAGATATGGGCAAACTGTTTGACCTCGAAGCATCCGGTTATTTTTATTCCAGACTTCAGAATCCGACAAATGATTATGTTGCTGCAAAAATCACCGCACTCGAAGGCGGCACTGCCGGAATGCTTACTTCTTCCGGTCAGGCTGCAAATTTCTTCGCAATTTTTAATATCTGCGAAGCAGGCAGCCACATTGTTTCCTCCTCTTCCATCTATGGCGGTACATATAACCTTCTTGATGTCACCATGAAAAAAATGGGGGTTGATGTTACTTTCGTTGATCCGGACTGCACCGAAGAAGAATTAAATGCTGCTTTCAAAGACAACACAAAAGCCGTTTTTGGTGAATCTATCGCCAACCCGGCACTGACTGTCCTTGATATCGAAAAATTTGCAAAAGCTGCACACGCACATGGCGTGCCGCTTATTGTGGACAACACCTTCCCGACACCGGTAAATTTACGTCCGATCGAATGGGGTGCTGATATTGTTACTCATTCCACGACCAAATATATGGACGGTCACGGCGCTGCACTCGGTGGTGCGATCATTGATGCCGGCAAATTTGACTGGATGGCTCACGCAGACAAATTCCCGGGGCTCTGCACACCGGATGATTCCTATCATGGAATTACCTATGCAGAAAAATTCGGCAAAGAAGGTGCTTTCATCACCAAATGCACCTCTCAGCTTATGAGAGATCTGGGATGTGCACAGTCTCCGCAGAGTGCTTTTATACTGAATCTTGGTCTGGAATCTCTTCATGTACGTATGCCTCGCCATGTAGAAAACGGACAGGCTGTTGCTGAATTCCTTGAAAAACATGACAAAGTGGAATTCGTCAACTACCCGACACTTCCATCCAACAAGTACTATGAAATTGCCAAAAAATATATGCCAAACGGCGGATGTGGTGTTGTATCCTTTGAATTAAAAGGCGGTCGTGCTGCAGCAGAAAAATTCATGAAAAATCTGAAACTTGCTGCCATCGAAACACATGTGGCAGATGCAAGAACCTGCTGCCTGAACCCGGCAACCTCCACGCACAGACAGATGAACGATGAACAGCTTGCCGCTGCCGGAATCCCGGCCGGACTGATTCGTATCTCCTGTGGCCTTGAAGATAAGAATGACCTGATCGCAGATATCGCCCAGGCACTGGATGCAATCTGAAAATAAGAATTTTTAATTAACTGAAAACACCGGGTGCGTCAATGACGCACCCGGTGTTATTGGTTTATTTCTTTATTTTGACTTTCTTTGCAGAACTCCATTCGGAATAATAGGTTACTCCGGATACTTTTTTGTAGGAACGTACTTTCACAGAATAAGTTGCTTTCTTTTTGAGTGATTTAAGCACTTTGTTCAGTGTTTTATTTGACTTGACAGTAATTGTTTTCTGTTTTTTACCAGTCTTATAATTCACCTGATATCCGTTTGCTTTTGTATTCCTTGTCCATTTTACAGTTACTTTCTTTGACGCGTTGTTCTTGACAGATGAAATGCGGTTCTGTTTGAGATAATAATACGTTTTTCCAACATATGCGCCTTTTATGCTTCCTTTATAAGCGCAAACTGCATATGTGTATTTTCCACCATTTGTCTTTGCACCGGTATCTGTATATGCAGCTGTTGCTCCGTTGGTAACCGTCTTGATTGCCTTATATCCGCCTTTTCCGTACGCTCTATAGATGATGTAGCCCTGTGCCCCACTGACTCTGTTCCAGGTCAGTTTTATGCCTTTCTTCGCATTTGCAATTGATGTGATATTTACTGTATCAAGTTTTTCAATTACAGGCGCCGTCGGCTGTTTTGGCTTTTCAACAATCTGGAAGGACACGGTTTTAGTGTCTGTGTAATTTCCGATACCGGTAACAGAAACACTTGCTTCTCCCACACGGTTGTTGTCCTGATATTCCAGACGATAATCTGTGCCCTCACTTAAAGTGGTATCTTCCAGAAGTACCGTCACTTCCGGTTTTACTTCTTTTCCGTCATAAATATATGTAGAAGCAGCCAGCTTAACTTCGCAGGATTTGATGTTTTTAAGAAATCTCGTAGTGCGTGATATTTCTTCTTCACAAAGTGTACATCTCTGTACCTCATCATATTCCACATCGCCGTTTTCCAGTGTTTTCTGATTCTCTATCATCTGTTCGATGACATGATTTTCATTGACACCAACTGCAACCATCGTACTGGCTTCTTCATGGTTTGCATCACCGGAAACAGTTACTTTGATCAGTGCAAGGCCAGCTTTTTTACCCGTAACTGTTGTCTCATTGATATCAACCAGATCAGGAGTGGAGGTTTTAAGAGAGATATCACCGATTCCATCTGCCTGAATTTCCGTTGATGTCTTGACATGAATCTGTTCATCCGTGCTTGCAGCCGAAACAGACTGTTTTGCCTTTGCAATAGTAAAGCCTTTTTCCACTTTTCCTTTAATGCTGACATCTCCTGTTTTTGCAGTTATAATGACTTTTGCATTTCCTGCATTAACATTATCCGCATAGGTAACTGTATAATCTTCTTCACTTACAATTCCGTTGCTGTTTTTTACAGTAATCTTTGGTGTTTTTTCTTTACCGTCATAAGCTGTTTTATGGTAAGAAAGTGTAACCGTACAGTCGCTGAGAGCTGTCTGACCTGACATCGGAATTTCTTCTGTATATTTTGCATCACAGTCGGCGCACTTGTACTCTATCGTTCCTTTTGACAGATAAGTAGCCTGTTTGGTAACTGTTCCTTTATCCCATTTATGCGGTGCCAGATCTGTCTCTTTGCCTTTATAGCTGTCTCCACAGTCTGTGCAGGTATATGTAATAAAGCCTTTTGTTGTACAGGTAGATTCTGTTATGGTCTCTTCATAATTGTGTCCCTTTGCCCTGCGGATATCTGACTTCGTTTCATAATCACAGTTTTCGCAAGTCAGAAGTGTGTAACCTTCTTCGGTACAGGTTGGGTCTTTCACCGTGCGTTTATATGTATGGCCTGTTGCACTCTTATAATCAGATACATACTCATTTCCACAGACATCACAGATATTTTCTGTATATCCTCTGGAAACACAGGTTGGTTTAACAACCTTTTTCGTATATTTATGGCCGGACGCTCCCACATAATTATCCGTATAGGTATATCCACAGTTTTTACAGGTATAAACTGTATATCCTCGCTCTGTACAGGCAGGAGCTTTAACTGTTGCTTCGTAATCATGCTCCAGAGGATCTGTATATGTATCATAATAAGTATAATCACAGTTTTTACACTGATGTCTCGTATATCCCTGTATCTGGCAGGTCGCCGGAACTACTATATCCTCCATAACATGTTCTTTATGCGGTATGATATTTTCACGTTTTGTATTTCCGCAGACTGCACAGGTGTAAACTGTGTATCCATCTCTTGAGCAGGTAGGTTCGATTACTTTGCCCTCATCATACTTATGGGCATTCAGGTCTATCTCCAGTTCGGTTCTGATTTCTTCGTTACAGACACTGCAGACCTGAACATCGTAACCTTTTTCATTACAGGTTGCATCTTTATGATCTTTCACTGTCAGCTTATGTCCCGTAGCCGGAATCACACCTGTAGAAGCCTGTCCACACTTGTCACAGGTGAAAGATTTCTCCCCGTCTGTGGTACAGGTTGCCGGAGTAATCACCGTGTAGTCTTCGGACATGTGGATCGGGTTCTGGGTAACATTATTTTGGTTACTGAAAAATTTCTGTGCAGCAGATGAAGTCCAGGTACTGTTGCATGCATAATAGGTGATGGTTCTGGCACGAGAATTATATACACCAAAAAGTGATTCAAACTCTCCAAAATCTCCCATAAATGTTACATCAACAAGATCCGGGCATGCCAGTGCAGAATATCCCATTTTTGTCACTCCTGCAGGGATTCGAATACTTGTAATTGCACAATTGCTAAAAGCTTCAGATTCAATCGTCGTCAACTTACTTTCTTTTTCAAATTCTACTTCTCCTATATTAGAGCAACCACCAAACGCAGACGCTCCAATGGCAGTTACATTAGCCGGAATGCTTATTTTCTCTAATCTACTGCAACCATAAAATGCCCATCCTTCTATAGTTGTTACACTTGATGGAATTTTAATTTTCTCTAATTTACTGCAACCAAGAAACGCCTGTCCTTCTATAGTTGTTACACTTGATGGAATCGTAATTTTCTCTAAATTTTTACATTCATGAAACATAGAACTCGAAATATTATCTATCTGTATATCTTCTGCAAATACACACTGCTTCAATCCACTACAATTCGAAAAAGCATAATGTCCAATATTTACAACGCTGGAAGGAATTCCTACCTTAGAAATTTTTTGACAATTCTGAAACGCACCATATCCTATACTTTTCAAATAATTTGGCAATTTGTCGCTTGTTAATTCAAGATTGTCACAACCATAAAAAGCCATCTCATCAATATATTCTATACTTTCATGGAAAGTTACTGTTTTAATATTGTGTCCATGAATAAATGCCTCTTTTCTGATACGGGTAACGTTCTGCGGAATTACCAGATTTTCCAGAGCTTTGCCACCAACATAATATTCAAAATTTACTTTCGTATCAGAAGATAACGTTGAACTGAACGATGGCCACTCTTCCATATTCAACCATTGTGACAAATCTTCAATATATATTGCCTGCAAATTTCGACAACTCGAAAAAGCAGTGGTATCACATCTATTTAAGTTTTTTGGAATATTAATCTTTTTCAAAGACGTACAACCAGAGAATGCCTCCCAGCCTATTGTAGTTATACTTTCAGGAAAACTGATCTCCTCTAATGTACTACAATATTCGAATGCCATATTATTTATACTGTTTAGCTTTTCAGATAATTTCACACGTTTTAATGCCGTACAGCCTTGAAATGCACTATAATCTATACTTGTAACACTGTCCTCAATTTCCGCCCATTTCACTTTCGTTAATCCATAAAATGAACTGGACATAATATACGAAATTCCCTTTTTGACACGCACCCCTTCGATGATTCCTTCATACTCACCCCACGGTGCAGTCGTTATCTGATGTCCGTCCAGTGCATACTTAATGGAATATTCAGTGCGTTCACCGCTGCCTGTTCCTACAGACAGCTCCAGTACATGATCTGGTGTGATTCCCCAGAAAATATTGCCATCATCACCACATACGATGTACGGTGCCGGGATTACTTCTTCGACTACTTCACCACACTTCTGGCAGGTCTTTTTCATTGTTCCGGTCTGATCCCGTTCTGCCGGTTTTGTAATCACTCCCGCATCCCATTTATGCGTTGTTCCATATGCTTTTGTGACTGCAAATCCCCAGTCATCTGTGCTGTAGTCTGTCGTCAGTCTCAATGTCACGGAACTTCCCGGTACGATCACGGTCTTTCCTGCAAGCTGATCATTGATAAACTTCTGATACAGTTCTCCGTCTTCTTTATAAATATAGAAAAAGTCATCATAGTTTGTTTCAAACTTCGTTTTCGCATCAAAGGTCAGGATGATTTCTTCTGCACCTTCCATGGATACTGTCCAGTCTGTCGATGTCTCTGTATTGTACGGATGATCTGACTGAAGCTCTGTCGTGTCGATACAGTTGATACAATTATTATAATCTTTGCCGACATTGCCACACACAGAACAGGTTGCATCATAATATGCGGTATTGTCCTTTGTCGGATAATTCTTGCCATCCGTCTGGATCTGCATTTCATTATTTGTACGCACATAACTATGGTTCGTATTTGCCGTTATTCCATTTATTGTACAGCAAGGTTCCCATGTTACATCTGTATAAGCTGCTCTGAATGCATCTGTCCATGTAACATCTGCTTCTTTATAATAAACACTTACTTTCGCAGTCCCGGTAAATGCAGGAATTACTGTCGGCGCATTTCCGGAATAATAAAGATCTGTCTCAGCCTTTGAACAATTTTGAAACGCATCTGCACTGACTGTCCGCAAAGTGTCCGCACTGATGAAAACTTTCGTAAGTTTCGTCCCATCTGCAAAAGCTCCGCTTCCGATTTCTGTGATACCGCTCTGAATCGTTACAGTAAAGACCTGTGTCATATCCCACGGATAGTTATCCTGACCATTGTCCTTCTCAATTGCGCCTGAACCGCTAAACTGCAGATTTCCGGCATCTGAAAGCGACCAGTTTACACCTGTGGCAAGCGTACCACTGGCTGTGATCGTCTCTCCCGTCTGCACTGCCACTTCATTTTCTGAGAAAATATCCTCTGCTTCTGTCAATTCTATTTCCGCATTCTCATCTGTTTCATCCTGCGAAGACACATCTGTCGGATTTTCTTCCGTAATCTCTACTTCATCTGTATCCCCGTCTGTGAATGCGACTTCATCATTCTCTGCTTCTGAGGCTTCATTCACACTGATGTTTGCATTGTCATCTGCAGATGCATTTACTTCGGCAGCTTCACTCTGAACAGCCACTTCATCTTCACTGCCACTTTCTGTTTCTTCTACATATGTCGTGTAATCACCTGTCATATCAGCGTCTGCATAAACAACAGCACTGTTTAAAACCATCATACCAGCCAAGAGCATAGATATTATTCGTTTTTTCATAGACTTCTCCTTATAATGTGTATAATGTTTCTTATAATATCACAAAATAAGGAAATATCTAATTACCTACCTGCATAGAAACCGGATTCTACTTTTTATACAAATTACAGTGTTGCTTTTTATGCACTTTTTTCTATTAGGCAAACTATCATTCCATATAGTTTTTCCTGCAAAATAAAAAGGAACTCCATGCTTTTCAGCACAAAGTTCCCTTTAATCATCATTTAATTATTTTGTAAGTACATATGCACCCAGCACAACCGGAACAGCCATCAGCACCGCAAGCACAGAACTCTGAATAAGAAATGCTGACATGCCGGTGAGGATTGAAAATATAATTATTTTCATCCACGCATCTGCTTTCAGTTTTCTTTTTTTTATCAATATGCAGGATATGATCAGTACTGCAAGAAAAATCAGCAATACAATAAATAACACTGCTGCCAATAATAAAACAGTTATTTCAGCCATGCCACTGAATACAGTTCCCAAAATACGTGGAACGATCAAATATCCACTTATGTAGTCATCACTTCCGCCGGTCATTACAGTTGTATCGACTCCTGTCATAGTGGCATCTCCTGCTATCCTGCAAAATAATATCGCTCCGATTTCCGAACAGGATAGAATCACCATATATAACCCGATCAGCATTGTTGAGAATGATGTAGCTTTTGATACTTTTTCCATATGTTCTTCCCTTTTTGATTGAACACATCTGACAGATCTACTGTTCTTTTTCCATCTTTGGACTTGCCGAAAAACAGTCATCCGGTATTTTCGTCAGACTTTCCGGAATATCTACCTGTTCCAGGTTATCACAGAAAGAGGCAAACGTTGACGGTAATTCCGTTATTCCTTCACCCAATGTGATCTTTTTGATTTTTGATCCGGAAAAGGTTCCGAATCCTTCAAAAATACATTCCTTTCCAAAGACAGCTTCTTCAAATCCGGAGTCCATGAAGCAACAGCCTTTTACTGTTGAACCATCTCCTATATGTATGTATCCCCCGGCTCCTGCCCCACAGAAAGCAGAATCCCAAAGATAATTTTCACTGGCAGGCAGCTCCACATCTCTCAGGGCTACACAATCTCTGAATGCAGATCCTTCAATTTCTACTGCCTGATTACCGAAAACCACAGTTTCCAGACTGGTACATCCTGAGAACGCATATCCTCCGATCCAGGTCAGCGAATCCGGAAGTGTTATTTTTTTCAGACCGGTGCAGCCCTCAAATGCTGAAACGTCAATATAGCGCATTCCTTCCGGAACTTCAACAGAAGTAATCTTTGTATTATCCTTAAATGCCAGCGAAGCAACACCACTCATTACTGTGTCTTCAATGCTGGAAGGCAGAACAAGCTCCGTTCCTTCTCCTGTATAACCACTCAGCTCCTCATAGCCATTTTTCTCATAGCCGCCATTATCCTGCTGTTCTTCTTCAATCTGTTCCAGGTCAATCTCCAGACTTTCCAGCAATGTTTCCATCTCTTCTCTGTCCAGGAATTTCCAGAGTTCTTCTTCCGAACAATCAGGAATACTCACCAGTATGCTTAAAATATACTGATCTGTCAGATCCCTGTAAAGGATAATGTCCCCTTCCTCTCTGCAGCATGCCATATAGTAATGGCTTTCTCCCACATCTGTTTCTTTTATTTCTCCGTCTGCCTTACTTTCTGCATTTTTCTTTGCATCCGGGAAGTGAATGATCTGAATATTCAGGTTACCCTCATAAGCACAGTGAATCTTTCCATTCACAAAAAACTCTGCATATTCTTTTCCCTGCCACCGGGTTGGCAGTTTCACGGAAATTCCTTTGGCAGTTACCTCTTCATACTCAATTCCTTCCTGGAATTTTATTCCCTTCAGCACCGTCTGTATCAGCTTATCTTCCATCACAGTATAGATATCATCAAAACGCTCTGTTGTCTTTACTTCAATCTTCAGACCATCCCAGTTTCCCACATAATGATCCTCATATTTCAGAATTGCAGCATATTCTCCGCTTCCCAGATATACTGCAGTCTGATCCGGTCCGTTTTTAGCTTCATCCAGATTAGAGCTAAATACAATTGCATTCATCCCACTGATGGTGGTTTCTTCTTTTTTTACCTGCTTTGCTCCTCCTTCACGGGTACTCTGTGCATATTCAAGCTCCGTAATGCGATTTGAAAGCTGCCCAGCTGTTATGGGTGCAAGTGTCATTGTCCATTTCCCGTCCGGATCTGTAAATTCCAGATACTGCTCTTTTTCTGTCGGTTCTTCTGCTTCATAGGGAAGAGTAACCGTAAATTTTCCCTCCGCATAATCATATTCTTTATACTCCGGCAGTGGTGTGGGTGTTGCCGTAGGTGCAGGAGTTGCTGTGAGCGCTGCTTCTTCAGGCTTTTTCTCACCACATGCACATAAAAGACAAACACACAAAAATACCATCGGAAGCATCACTTTTTTTAGACTTATCATACCCTTTTTCCTCCTCTCACTCACAGCGCTTTTATTATGAGTTAAGACTCTGTCCGCAATATTCACAATTGCTCAGACGTCCTTTTATTACCTGATTCTTTGCACCACAACTGGTACAGGTAACTGTGATATAAATCTTTTCATTTACACGTCTGTTTGGTGCAGTGATCATAATATAATTTCCTTCTCTGTCTATCTGAATATTTCGGATATATCCCCTGGCAATAAATTTTTCAAGTTTTTTTACTGCTCCTTTTCCCATCTCCTGCTCAAGTTTTTCAAATGAGACCGTATTCTGGGCATAAGATTCAAACCAGCAGGCAATTTCCCTGGCCTTTTTCATCCTCAATGCTTTCTGGATTCCCCGGAAAGTCGGATACAGAAACAATAAACAGAGCAGAATCTCTGTTGCTGCCATTCCCCAGCGACCTTCACCAATATACTTCTCCGATGCACCAATGGCTCCCAGGGATAAAAGCATACAGAAGCCATGCATCACCTGACGGATCATAATAATAAACCACATTGTCTCCTACTGCATAATAATGTTCTTTTGTAAAATAATCCTCATGATCCGTTCCCAGAACAAATACCGGACAATTTCTTCCTTCAATGTACTCCTCAGTACCTGTATACCACAGAGACATACCAAGACCAAGGTAATAACTGACTTCATCTGTTTCTGAAAGCTGTTCTCTGGCAATCCTGATGTCCAGTTCCGAATCATACCCTGGATCATACTCATCCCAATTATAATATATGGAGAAGTCATAGCAGTGAGTTTCTGCTGCAAGATGTCCATCCTTTAACGACACCATAGGATGGTATTGCACACTCATATTCTGCTTCTGTACCGAAACCATCACATTGGAATAAATTTCACTCACATTGCAGCGCAGGATAATGATTTCATTCTCCTGTCCCATATAGTATGGGGCGTTCAGATCATCCAGATATTCCCCTTCTTCCGTAGGATGAGCCGGATAAACACTGACCCTGCAATCATCCCCCGGGACAATGGCATAAATTTCATATCCCCCTGCATCAACCACCGTTCCATTCTGTAAAAAAGGATAAGCGGCTGCCACTTCTCCCTGTCTGGTATATTCAAGTATCTCTGCTGTCTCTGCACCTTCATAGGTATATCCCAGAAATGCCATTCCGGCCTGACATTCATTTTCTCTGATAATGTCCTGCAGAATTGCCAGATTCTCATCTGACCCAGACACTTGAGCAGACACTTCTCTCATACCTCCACCATGAATACCAACAGAAAACAGTACCGCACAAACACATACAGAAGCCAAATATTTTTTCATATTCTCATCTCCCTTCTTGTCAGACATGTTCTGGCCTGTTTTTCTCCGCAGATATCACTGATTTTCCTATCAAATAAATCCCATACCCTGTCCTCTTTAATGTTCTGCCCGGACTCTTTTTTGATTTAATTTTATGAGATGATTTTTTCATCTATATTATACGTGAACGCTCAAATATTTACACTAGCACTTCTGACAGTATCCTGCGCCTTACGCAGAATAATCCGTTTACATTCAAAAAATTACTCTCTATTAGTGGCACCTTATAAAGTACCGCCAATGGCAGTGGCAAAGAGTCTTCGTATCTTACGAAATGAAGGCTCTTTTTCTATTTCAGAAACTGTAATAGTAATATGGGGACGGTGTTTTTGGCTTTTTTACCGTCCCCGGTGGTAGAAAAAAGAAACCGAATGGATTTCTCCACTCGATTTCTCTGATTTTACTGTCTGCTTCTGTCCATTCCACTTCTGGTGTAGTATTGCTTCTTACTCTCGTACATTCTTTCATCTGAAGCTTTTGAAATATCAAATATGCTGTTCCACTTGCGCTCCGAACTGAAGACATATCCGTACGAAACCGCCATCGACTCGACAAATTCTCCATGCCAGCTTGCCACTCTCTGCTCAAATGCTCTCAGAAGGTTTTCAAACTGCGGTATATCTTTTGTAATGATGACAACGAACTCGTCACCGCCCACTCTGTATACCTTGCCATGTTCACTGAAACTGTTCTTCATACAATCCGCAGCGGCCCGTATAAGCTCATCACCTGCCGCATGTCCGAAGGAATCATTAGCGTTCTTGAGTCCATTAATATCCATAGAAACATACACCCACTCCTTAGTAAGGTCGAGCTTGTTTATGTCCTCCTCATACGCACGTCTGTTGTAACATCGGGTAAGTTCGTCCGTATTCGACGTATAACGGAATTTCTCCTTTTCGTACTTCTCTTGCATGACCTTCGACAGCATATATACCATACAGCACGAAGCCAGAGTCAGATATATTCCAACTATAAGAATAGCAAAAAGACTTCCCTGCAGATAATAAGAATCCTCTACCATTACAGCAACAATATATGCCCCGTTCTGTTTCTCCACGCACCGATACTTCCGCATATCAATGCTATCAATTTCCTGTCCTATTTTGCTGCTGTCTGTAGCTCCGGCTACGATCTTTGTATCTGCATCCGCAACCAGAATCTCCATTCCCCTGTAAACCGGCATATTCGCAACTACATTAGAAACCTCATTCTGCTTGGCCTCGTTAAGAAGGCGTTTCGGCTCAATGCCGACCTGGATCATTTTGTTTCCCGCTTCATTCCAGGTGATCGCATACATCATTTCTTTAGCCTCGGAAGTATTCGGCGTAACGTCTTGGCACATGGTAAGCTTCTTATCCTTAAGCATTGGTTTAAAATATGCCATCTGCTCTCCGGAATCAAAGCTATAACCAAAATATTTTGGCACAGAACCGCTGTAAATATAACCTTTTGTGTCAAACAAATGTATCTCATCCACAGATATCAACGCCGCAATCTTCTGTAACTCGTCGACATCATATTCTACCTCTGGTTTTGCATCGATAATATAAGAAACCGCCTTAGCTCTTACTATATAATCGTCTTTCAGCGATTTGATAAGCGCTTCTTCACTCGCATCATTTTTATCGAGTACGGTGATAACACGATCCAGAAGTACTTTTGATGTCCGGTCTGAGTTTTTGTCATTAACATACTTTAGAATAAATCCTTCCAACAATAACGCCGCAGCGATTATCGTGATGGCAAGAATTATAAGTTTTCTCTTTTTCATATCATAAGTTTTTTCCGATATCCTCCAGTTCTTTCAATGAATTTTCATCTTTCGCAAGATCTGTTTTTTCACTGGCATAATATGATTTCTGAAAAAGCATATCCCATGACAGATAATCAGCCATGCAGTCGAACTGTTTGTTGATCAGCTCATACTGTATGCTGTCAACCGGTGAACCTCCAACAGCAATCACACCGACTTTCTTGTTTTTCAACTGCAGTCCACGGCAATAGCATTTGTCGATCACAAGCTTTAGCTGTGCCGACATCCCCCACCAATATACAGGTGTTGTAAAGAGAATCATATCAGCTGCTGCAATCTTATCAATTGTTGGATTTGTATCATCATTATCTACACATCCCTTATGGCATTGACAGGCACCACAACCCTTGCACGGAGCTATCTGCAGTTTATCCGGCTCGATTACTTCAATTTCATTCTTCTCAGAAGCACCTTTTATAAGTGCATTGATTGCTGTTAATGTATTTCCTTTTCTGGCGCTTCCATTAATAATTATAATTTTCATATACGTCCTCCCGTTTTTTACAATTTTATATGCTATGATGATTATATCATTCCTATAATGAATTGTATCATAAAAACGAAATTTCCGATTATTTCTTTTTCTCACGGAATCTGTCAGTCCATATAGTTCTGAATCGCATTTTGCAGGTACTCTTTATACTGCTGCCGTACATCTTCCGGTCCGACAATCCGCATCCCAGAGCCGATACCGGTAATCCAGCCAAAAAACTGTGAGCTAACCGCCACTGGCACTCTGGCTCTGAAATGATCCTCTCCATGAGGACACATCCATACATCATGACCAAAACGATCAATCACAACACCGGCCAGTTCATTTCTGCATTCCAATGTAACTTCCGCATCGACACCGCCAAACATACCAAACGTTTTCTTGACAAATGCAGCCAGATCAAAATTTTTGAAGGACTCTTCTCCGGTACGATCAGCCTCCATAATCTCCGTATCCCGCATTTTATCAACACGATAATGTTTGATGATTCCGGCTGCTGCATCATAAGCAACCAAATAGTAGTTTTCATCATCCCATGTCAATGCCCACGGACTGACAACATAGAAAGCGCCATTCTTTTTAAATTTCAGCTCCTTCTTAACTGTCCACTCCGCATAATGGAATTTGATCTGTTTATTCTCATAAATAGCCGTGTGAATATAATCTACGTTATAATACACCGTTTCATTCTCTGTCTTTGGTCGGTTTACGATGAAGACATATCTGGAAAGCATTTCGGCATCTGTCTTACAGCACAGCTTCTCCAGTTTCTGTATCAATTCCTTGGATTTCCTTTCTGTGATAAATTTAGAAGACTGAACCGCATCCACCAGGAGCTTCAACTCCGGCAGCTCAAAATCCCTGGCACCAATATAATAGCCTGGGCATTTGCCTTTCTTCTGCTGGACATCCAGTCCGAATTTTTCAAGGATTTCCATCTCTGTATAAATTGTTCTTCGGTCCGTACTGATCCCATATTCCTGATCCAGAATCGTGCATAACTCCGATGCATTTAACATATGTTCATCATCGGTACGTTCCAACAGGATTTCCATCAGATATAACGTACGGAGCTTCTGATCAAAAGAAGCCATCGTGGTTACCTCCACTTTCTGTCTCAACTTTTTCTAGTGAAACATTCTAT
>UMIC01008900.1_pt1 | contig 111007 bp, 93 predicted proteins | sample 1965681 | NCBI WGS metagenome assembly UMIC01 (sample SAMEA4836114, study PRJEB28245) | human gut metagenome | biome: gut microbiome; material: fecal sample | place: Denmark | collected 2008
CCGCCACGGGCTCCTCCGCCGCAGGCGCTTCAGCCACGGGCACCTCTGCCGCGGGCACCTCTGCCGCGGGCGTTCCCGCAACGGATTTTTCCGTCTCGGGTTCTTCTGCCGCGGGTGTTTCCACGACGGGTTCCGCCTCCGCTGCTGCGGAGGCCTCGGTTTCAGGGACTTCGGAAGTCACTTCGGAAGTTACGGTCTGCACATCTTCAGCAGCATCGCTGACTCGCTCCTCGGGAGCAGGAAGATTCGGATTTTCAGTAGCCATCTCAGTACACGTTTTTGATTTCCATATATACGGAAGTATATAAATCTCGCAAATATAACCATTTTTCCCGGGCTACCGAACGATTTAGCCGGAAATTTGCTAACTTCGCCCGAGATATGAGCGGCACGCAACCGCGCCCAATTGCCGCGTGCGATACAAAACCTGTCAACCGGAACCATGAGCCACCGCATCCTGCTTGTCGACGATGAAATCGACATCCTCGAATTCGTGAGGTACAACCTCCAGAAGGAGGGCTACGAAGTATTCACGGCGCAGAACGGCGCCGAGGCGCTGAAGGCCGCAGCCGAGTGCCGTCCGCACCTGATCCTGCTGGACATGATGATGCCCGTCATGGATGGTGCACAGACCTGCCGTGCCATCCGCCAGGATCCGCAGCTGCGCGACACGATGGTGGTATTCCTTTCGGCGCTGGGCGAGGAGGATCAGCAACTTACGGGCTTCGGCGTCGGGGCGGACGACTACCTCACCAAGCCGATCAAGATGAAGCTGCTGGTCAGCCGCGTGCAGGCCATCCTCAAGCGGATCGACGCCGAAACCGCGCCGGCGGAACCTGCCGCGGCAGGCATCGCCGTCGACCGCGAGCATTACACCGTGACGCGCGACGGCCACGAGATAGCCCTTCCGCGCAAGGAATTCGCGCTGCTCGACCTGCTCTATTCGTCGCCCGGGAAGCTCTTCTCGCGCGAAGAGATATATACGAAGATCTGGGGCACCGAGGTGGTCGTGGGCGACCGCACCATCGACGTGCACATCCGCAAACTGCGCCAGAAGATCGGCGATGAACGCATCGTCACCATCAAGGGCGTGGGCTACAAATTCGAACCCTGAGCCGGGCCATTCCCGGCGAATGAAACGCATATGGACACACAGAACAAATACCGGCGCATCGTCATCAAGGTGGGCAGCAACGTGCTGACGCGCGACGACGGCCGTCCCGACACCACCCGCATCTCGGCCCTGGTCGACCAGGTGGCCCGGCTCCACCGCGCGGGCACCGAGGTCATCCTGGTTTCGTCGGGGGCCGTGGCCTCGGGGCACAGCATCCTCGGGCAACGCGCCGGGAAGCTCGATTCGGTCTCCGCACGGCAGCTCTTCTCCGCCGTGGGGCAGGTCAAGCTGCTCAACCGCTACTACGACCTCTTCAACGAATACGGCATCGTCTGCGGGCAGGTGCTCACCACCAAGGAGAGCCTCTCCACACGGCGGCAGTACCTCAACCAGCGCAACTGCATGGTGACGATGCTCGCCAACGGCGTGCTGCCGATCGTCAACGAGAATGACACCATCTCGGTCACCGAACTGATGTTCACCGACAACGACGAGCTCTCGGGGCTCGTCGCGGCCATGATGAACGCCGAGGCGCTCATCATCCTGAGCAACATCGACGGCATCTACGACGGCTCGCCCGCCGACCCCGCGTCGCAGGTCATCCGCCGCGTGAAACCCTCGGAAGACCTTTCGCAATACATCGACCCCGTACGCTCGTCGCGCGGCCGCGGCGGCATGGCCACCAAGAGCCGCGTCTCGTCGCGTGCGGCGGCCGAAGGCATCGAGGTCATCATCGCCAACGGCCGCCGCGACGGCATCCTCACCGACCTCGTACTGGCCGCAAAGGATGTGCCCTGCACCCGGTTCGAACCGGCTCCGAGGGCAGCCTCGGGCGTCAAGAAATGGATCGCCAGCAGCGAAGGGTTCGCCAAGGGCATCCTGCGCATCGACCAGGGCGCCGCCGAAGCCGTCCGCGCCAGCAAGGCCGCCAGCATCCTCGCCGTGGGCGTCACAGCCGTCGAAGGCGACTTCGAGCGCGACGACCTGGTGCGCATCCTCTCGCCCGACGGGGCACAACTGGCCGTGGGACGCATCTCGTGCGACAGCGGCACCGCCCGCCGCAACATCGGACGCAAAGGGCTCAAGCCCCTCGTCCACTGCGATTACCTCTACCTGGAATAAACGATTATGGACTACGAATCCCTGTTCAAGGCCGCCCGGAAGGCCGGGACGGCGCTGACCGACGTCGAACCCGAACGCCTCGGCCGCATCCTGCAACACGCCGCAAGGCTCCTGCGCGGGCATACGCCCGCATTGCTCGAAGCCAACGCCCGCGACATCGAGGCCATGCCCGCCTCGTCGCCCATGCTCGACCGCCTGCGGCTGACCCCCGAACGCATCGACGCCATCGCCTCCGACATGGAGGCCGTTTCGCACCTGCGTTCGCCGCAGGGCGAGGAACTGGCGCGCTGGACGCGCCCCAACGGCATGACCATCGTCAAGCGCCGCGTACCGTTCGGCGTGGTCGGCATGGTCTGCGAAGCCCGCCCCAATGTCACGGCCGACATCTTCGCGCTCTGCGTCAAGACGGGCAACGCCTGCGTCCTGAAAGGGGGCAGCGACGCCCGCCATTCCAACGAGGCGATCGCGGCGCTGCTGCACGAAGCACTCGCAGCCGAGGGCATCGACGAAAACACCTTCACGCTGCTCCCCGCGGGGCACGAAGCCGTGGGGGCGCTGCTGAGCGCCGTGGGCTATGTCGACGTAGTCATCCCGCGCGGCGGGGCGGGGCTGATCCGCTTCGTCCGCGAGAACGCCCGCATCCCGGTCATCGAAACGGGCGCCGGCATCGTCCACACCTATTTCGACATCGACGGCGACCTCGAAAAGGGACGTGCCGTGGTCTGCAACGCCAAGACGCGCCGCGTGAGCGTCTGCAACGCCCTCGACTGCCTGGTCATCCACCGCGGCCGCCTCACCGACCTTCCGGAGCTGTGCGCACCGCTGGCCGGGGCGCATGTGACGGTCTACGCCGACGAAGAGGCTTTCGCCGCCCTCGACGGGCACTACCCCGCCGGGTTGCTGGAACATGCCGCCGAAGAGCATTTCGGCACCGAGTTCCTCGACTACAAACTGGCCGTCAAGACCGTCGCATCGCTCGACGGAGCACTGGCGCATATCGCCCGCTACTCGTCGCGCCATAGCGAGGCCATCGTCACCGAAAACAAGCAGGCCGCCACGCAGTTCACGCGCAGCGTCGACGCCGCCTGCGTCTACGTCAACGTCTCGACCGCCTTCACCGACGGCGGGCAGTTCGGCTTCGGCGCCGAAGTGGGTATCTCGACGCAGAAACTCCACGCCCGCGGCCCGATGGGACTGCCCGAGCTCACGACCTACAAGTATATCGTCTCGGGTGACGGACAAATCCGCCAACCTTAAACCCCGATACGACAAAAAACCTCGAAAAAACGGCAGGAAAAATAACAATCCGTAAGCATTTTTTCTGTAAATTTGCATATCCTTAAAATTTAGTGTATATTTAACTTATGATTCGTGAACTTCTGGCCGTAGGATGCGGCGGCGCTGCCGGCAGCATCGTCCGTTACCTGCTTTCCGGCGGGATAATGGCGGGGCAGACGCTGCTGGGATTCCCGGCGGGTACGTTCACGGTCAATGCCGCGGGTTCGCTGCTGATCGGCATTCTGCTCGAAGCTACCAGCTCCGAGACACTCGGATGGCTACTCATCGTGGGTTTCTGCGGCGGGTTCACCACTTTTTCGACCTTTTCGGCCGACGCGGTGCGCCTGCTGCGTGCGGAATGTTACACGGCGGCGGCGGCCTACGTGGGGCTGAGCGTGGCAGTATGCATTGTTTTTGCAGCCGCCGGCATGTGGATAGGAACGACATTTAGAAATTAACTATAAAGAGAAATGGTAATTTTGGTATTGAACTGCGGCAGCTCGTCGATCAAGTATCAGGTGATCGACATGGAAGCCGCATCGAGCAAACTGCTCGCGAAAGGAATCGTGGAACGCATCGGCCTGCCGGAAGGCGACCTCACCCATAAGCCCGTCGGCAAAGAACCGTTCGAGCTGCACCGTCCCATCCCCGACCACACCACCGGCATCAAGCTGGTGCTCGACGCACTGACCGACCCCGCACACGGCGTCATCGGCTCGCTCGACGAGGTGAAGGCCGTCGGCCACCGCGTGGCACACGGCGGCGAGTTCTTCCCCGAGAGCTGCATCGTGACCGAGGAGGTGAAATCCAAGATCCGTTCGCTGTTCGAAATCGCACCGCTGCACAACCCGGCCAACCTCGAAGGCGTGCTGTCGATCGAGAAAGTCCTGCCGGGCGTCCCGCAGGTCACCGTCTTCGACACCTCGTTCCACCAGACCATCCCGGCCGTAAACTACATGTACGCCCTGCCCCACGCCTATTACGACAAGTACCGCGTACGCAAGTACGGCTTCCACGGCACCAGCCACAAATACGTGGCACAGACCGGCGCCCGGCTCGCGGGCATCGACTTCGAGAATTCGAAGATCATCACCTGCCACATCGGCAACGGCGCATCGGTCACGGCCGTGCTCAACGGCAAGTCCCATGACACGTCGATGGGCTTCTCGCCCGTGGACGGGCTGGTGATGGGTACCCGCTGCGGCAACGTCGACCCCAGCGCCATCACCTTCATCGGCGAAAAGGAGGGCATGTCCTACGCCGAGGTGAACGAGATGATGAACAAGAAATCGGGCGTTTTGGGGCTCACCGACCTTTCGAGCGACATGCGCGACATCGACCGCGCCTACGACGAAGGGAACCCCCGCGCCATCCTCGCCCGCGATATGCACTACGGGCGCATCCGCAAATTCGTCGGGGAGTATGCCGCCGAAATGGGCGGCGTCGACCTGATCGTCTTCACGGGCGGCGTGGGCGAGAATTCGTGCGAGATGCGCGAGACGGTCTGCACGGGGCTCGAATTCATGGGCGTCGAGTTCGACCGCGCAGCCAACAAGGGCGCCCGCGGCGTGGACAAAATCCTTTCGAAACCCTCCTCGCGGGTCAAGGTCGCCGTCATCGCCACCGACGAGGAACTGGTCATCGCCACCGACACGTACAATCTGGTAAAATAAATAAAAGCAAAACACCACAATGATCCAACATCTTACAGAAATCGTCGACGAGGCGAGAAAAAGGGGTAAAAAACGGCTGGCCGTAGCCTACGGCCAGGATTCTCATACGCTGGAAGCCGTCTACGAAGCCTACAAGGAAGGTATCGTGGAGCCCACGCTGTTCGGCGAGAAGAAAGTCATCGAGCAGGTATGCGCCGAAAACGACATCGACATCAAGGCATTCAACATCGTCGACGAGGCCAGCGACGTGAAATGCGTGCAGCAGGCCGTGGCCGCCGTCGTGGCAGGCAACGCCGACGTGCTGATGAAGGGACTGGTCTCGACCGACAAATACATGCGCGGCATCCTCAATAAGGAAGCCGGATTGTTCCCCCCGAAGGGCGTGCTGAGCCACGTGTCGATCGTCGAGATGCCCTGCTACCACAAACTGCTGGTCATCTCCGACGTCGCGGTCATCCCGCTGCCCGATTTCAAACAGAAGATCAAGCAGATCGGATACCTGGCCAACGTTGCCAGCCTGCTGGGTATCGAAACTCCGAAGATCGCCTGCATCGCCCCCTCCGAGCAGCTGCTTCCCAGCGTCATTTCGTCGACCGAAGGCGCCCTGCTGGCCAAGATGGGCGACCGCGGACAGCTGGGCAACGTTATCATCGACGGCCCCCTGTCGCTCGACGTAGCACTCTACAAGGATGTCGCCGAGCACAAGAAAGTCAAAGGTTCGTCCGTAGCGGGCGACCCCGACTGCCTGCTTTTCCCCAACCTGGAGTCGGCCAACGTCTTCTTCAAGTCGGTTACGCACCTCTGCGGTGGCGAACTGGCCGCCATGGTCGCAGGCACGAAGGTGCCCTGCGTACTGACCTCGCGCGGCGACACGAGCAAGACCAAACTCTACTCGATCGCACTGGCTTGCCTGGCCGTAAAACAATAGGCACACACCTACACCAACCTACCAACTACTAACCGGAACCGAATTTATGGGCTTCAAAATCTTAGCGATAAATCCCGGCTCTACGTCCACCAAGGTCGCCCTCTATGACGAGGAGCGTCCTTCGCTGGATCTGACCCTGCGCCACACGGCCGAACAGATCGCACGTTACACCAACATCATCGACCAGTTGGGCTGGCGCCGGGAAATGATCCTCACCGCGCTGTCCGAACACGGGTTCGACATCATGCAGCTGTCGGCCGTCATCGGACGCGGCGGGCTCGTACGCCCCATCCCGGCCGGCGTATACGAAGTCAACGAAGCCATGCGGCGCGACCTGACGAACGCCACGATGGAACACGCCTCGAACCTCGGGGGATTGCTGGCCGCCGAGATCGCCGCCATGGCGGGCGTCAAAGCCTACATCGCCGACCCGGTGGTCGTCGACGAGATGGAGGAGGTGGCACGCCTGAGCGGCCATCCCGACTGCCCGCGCAGGTCGATCTTCCACGCACTCAACCAGAAAGCCACGGCACGCCTGCACTGCGACCGCATCGGCATCGTCTACGAAAAGGCAAACCTCGTGGTCGCACACCTGGGCGGGGGCATCTCCGTCGCCGCGCACAAACAGGGACGTGTCGTCGACGTCAACAACGCGCTCGACGGCGACGGCCCCTTCGCACCCGAGCGGGCGGGCAGCCTGCCTGCGGGCGAATTCGCCGACCTATGCTTCTCGGGGCGTTACACGCGCCGCGAAGTCCAGAAAATGCTGGCCGGCCAAGGCGGGCTCGTCGCGCACCTGGGCACCAATTCCATGATGCAGGTCTCGGAGCGTATCGTGCAGGGCGACGAAAAAGCCCGGCTCGTGGCCGAGGCCATGTGCTACGGCATCTCGAAGCAGATCGGCGCCATGGCCGCCGCCATGTGCGGCCGGGTCGACGCCGTCATCCTCACCGGGGGCATCGCCCACAACGAGTTCGTCGTGCGGTACATCGAACAGCACTGCTCGTTCATCGCCCCCGTTTCGGTCTACCCCGGCGAGAACGAACTCGAATCGCTGGTCGCCAACGCACTGGTCGTCCTGCGCGGCACCATCGTCCCGAAGGTCTACGCCTGACGGGCAAAGGAGCTGCGCACGCGAGGGAGCCGCCCATGCGGCAGCGACCGCCAAGGCAGCAACTCCCGGACACCGCATACGCCGTGCGAAACGGCGAACCGCGCGCCAAACAGAAACCGGGCTGCAAAACGGAACCGCGCGCCAAAGCACCTCACAGGCAAACAGGAAACACACCGCCAAACAGGTACCGCGCCGCAACAGAAACGTCCGCCGGATATTGATCCGGCGGACGTTTTGCCTGTGTATATCCGGCAGTGACGGCCAGCCCCGGCAGCCGGCCTATTTGCGGATAAACTGGCGCCTGGCCAGTGCGACCACCTCGCGGAAGGCTTCGAGCCGGAACAGTGCAGAAAGCAGGACGTAGCTGACCACGCCCGCGGCGACTTCGGCCAGCAGCCGCAACAACGCATTGCCCGGCACCGCCAGTGCCGTAAGCTGCACGACGGCGTACATCGCCCCGGCCACGAGCAGCGTCGGCAATACCGTGCGCACGAAGCGTCCTGCACCGAACGACGTGAAACGGGTCGTGGCGAAGAAGTTGATCGCCATCTCGCAGAAGGCGATCACCACCAGCCCCCAGATGACGGCCTGGACGCTGACCGGAATCGTCACGGCGAACACCAACGACATCATCACCTTCTTGGCGACCTCCAGTTTTACGATCAACGCACCGCCGCTCTTGACTTTCAACACATTGTAGGCCACCAACCCCAGCGGGTAAAAAAGCCCGGCCAGGCATACCGCTTCGAAATAAGGCACCGTCGCCATCCACTCCCCTCCCAGGAAGACGGCGAACATGTCCTCGGCGATGGCCGACAGACCGAGCATCACGGGGAACATGGCATAGGCCACGACCACGACGATCTGCCGGTAACTTTCGGCCAGTTTCGGCGCGTCGTCCTTGATCTTGGCCAGCGCCGGGAAGGTCACGTTCTGCACGGCCTGCATGGCCGAAGTCGCCGGCTGGTCTTTCAGCTTGACGGCCTGCTCGTACGAGCCGAGTGTCTCCTGCGGATAGAGTTTCCCGAGAAATATCTGGGGCACCTTGTTATAGAGGGTCGAGATGAAATCGGTAGCCAGCAGGCTGAAACTGTACGGCGCCATTTCGCGCAGCGGCCGCCGGCTGCACTTCCCGCAGGGACGCCAGTCGCTCAGCCACCACAACAGCAAGGCCCGCACGGAGGCCTGCAATACGCGCTGCACCACGATGCACCAGATCCCGAACCCGGCCAATGCGAGGCCGATGGCCACCATCCCGGCGATGAACCACGAGGCGAAGGTGACCTTCGAGAGCAGTGCGAAGCGGAATGTCCGGACAAAAATCGTATTCTGGATCGCACATGCGGCGCTCAGCGGCAGCTGGAGGAAGAATACCGGTGCTATCCGCGTGATTTCCGGCATGTCGTAGAACCGCGCGATGCTCCCCGCCAGCGCTACCAGCACCCCGTAAAGCACGAGCGCAACCCCGACGTTGAAGGCGAAGACCGATTTGTAATCGTCGGCCGTAGGTGTCCCCTTGCGGATCAGCGCCTGCGAAAAGCCGCTGTCGGCAATCACGATCGCCACGGCAAGGAAGGCCGTCGGGATCGCAATCACACCCATGATGGCGGGGTTCAGCAGCCGCAGGATCGTAAGGCTCACGGCCAGCTGGAGAAGCATCGTACCGACTTTCTCGGCCATGCTCCACGCCACGCCGCTGGCTACCTTATCCCTGAGCTGCCCGTCCACCGCCTAAGATTTTTGCGCGGCAACGATCTCTTCGTTACGCCTGCGGATATTGAGGACATTGGCGATCTCGACGTACGACGCACCGCCGTCGGGGCCGAAACTGCCGCCCACGATTGCCAGCAGGTCTTGCCCGTCGAGCTTCTGGTGCTGTTCGATGACCTCCAGCGCATCGATCAGGAAGTGGTACCTGTCCTTCAGCTCCTGGTTGCGCAGGATCGGCACCACGCCGTACGACAGGGCCAGGATACGCTGCGCATGCAGCTGATAGCATACGGCCATCACGGTTTTCTGCCCGCGGAATGCCGCCAGGTAACGGCCCGTACGGCCGGTCTTGGTGTCGAGCACCACATATTTTATCGGCAGGTTGGTCGAGGCACGCACGGCCGAACGTGCCAGCTGCGCCGTAATCTCGTGGTTCACCGAGACCATGTCCATGTCGATCATCGGTTTGAAATGCGTCTCGTCGCGTTCGATCTCGCGGGCGATGCGGGCCATCGTTTCCACCGATTCCACGGGGAAGTCGCCCATCGCCGTCTCGTCGCTCAGCATCACGGCGTCCACGCGCTCGTAAATGGCACTCGCCACGTCGCTCACCTCGGCGCGCGTCGGACGCGGGCTCTTGACCATCGAATAGAGCATCTGCGTGGCGATAATTACCGGGCGCTTGGCGCAAATGCACTTCTCGACGATGCGCCGCTGGGTATTGGGAATCGCCTCGGCAGGCAGCTCCACCCCCAGGTCGCCGCGCGCCACCATGATGCCGTACGACGCCTCGATGATCTCGTCGATGTTGTCGAGCCCTTCGCGGTTCTCGATCTTCGAGATGATCTTGATCTTGCTGCCGTGGGCATCGAGGATGTCCTGCACGGCCTTGATATCCTTGGCGCTGCGCACGAACGAGTGTGCGATGAAATCCACGTCGTTCTTCACGGCCCACTCGATAAACCGGCGGTCTTTCTCCGTCACCGAAGGCAGGTTGATCGACACCGACGGCACGTTGACGCTCTTGCGCGAACGCATGGCGCCGCCCACGACGAATTCGCAGGTCAGCTCCTCGGCGGTCTTTCCCACGACACGGATCTCCAGTTCGCCGTCGGCGATCAGCATCCGCGCCCCGACGGGAATGTCATCCACGATATTGGGGACGTTCATGTAAACCACCTTGCGGGTCGTCTTGTCGCTGCCGTCCGAGCCGCGCACGGCGACACGGTCGCCCGGCCGGAAATTGATGCTGTTACCGTATTCGTCGGCGATCGTCGTGACACGGATTTCGGGGCCCTTCGTATCTATCATGATCGGGATGGCCGGGTTAACGCGGTGTACGGTCTCGACAATATGCGTAGCGCCCTCTTCCGAGACATGCGCCGAATTGACACGAACCACGTCCATACCGGCATCGAAAAGGTTTTTCACGAACTCTTCGGTGCAACGGAAATCCGACATTGTTGCGACGATCTTGGTTTTTTTCATTCTATACATAAAAGTATGATGCTAAAATATTAGTATTTCGACATTTCACGTTACGCCCGGTGCCCGCTCCTGCACACGCTCCGCGCGAACAGCCGGGGAGGGGCCTTCCGCACGCACTCCCTCCCCCACCGGGCCGGGGAATGGGGCGCTCCGGGAAGCCGGGGCTTACTCCCTGCCGCGGAGCAACAGGGCCTCGACGCCCAGCCGGTAGGAATCCAGCCCGAAACCCATGATCGAGCCCACGGCCACGGGAGCCAGGAGCGAGACGTGGCGGAACTCCTCGCGCGCGAGGATCGACGAGATGTGCACCTCGACGACCGGCACCGACACCGCCGACACCGCATCGCGCAGCGCCACCGACGTATGGGTATATCCGCCGGCATTGAGCACCACACCGTCGTAGGTACCGTCGGCCTGCTGTACGGCGTCGATCAGCTCGCCTTCGAGATTGGACTGGAAATAACCGAACCCGACGGCCGGATAGAGTGCTTCGAGCTCCCCGAAAAAGGTTTCGAAAGTCCGGGTGCCGTAGACCCCGGTATCGCGCCGCCCCTGCAAATTGAGGTTCGGGCCGTTGAGAATCAATATCTTCATCTTCGAGACTGTTTGACACGCACGGCATACCCGGCGCAATCCGCAGGCAAAGATAGTGATTTTAAAGAATTTTTAATACCTTTGTTCGACATCGCCCGTTAAATAATGATTTCAAACGCCGCCCACGCCCCTGCCGCGGTTCGTACAGGCTTCGACCCCATCCCGAAGCGGGGCCACCGCCCGGGGCGGTGGCCGCACGTGAAAAACCCGCAAACCCGCACCGGCAGGCGAGGCGCCGCGGCCGGACACACCCGAGAACCATGACCGAATTCGGATTCATAGACCACATAAAAGAACTCTTCGCCGCCCTGCCCGACAACGGGTTCGAAGGGATCGGCGACGATTGCGCCGTGCTCCCCGTCGGGGAGGGCGAATCGCTGGTCTTCACGACCGACATGCTCGCCGAAGGCGTCCATTTCCTGCGTTCCGCAACTTCGCCCCGCGAACTGGGGCGCAAATCCCTTGCCGTAAACCTGAGCGACGTCGCTTCGATGGGCGCCCGCCCGGTGGCCACCCTGCTGTCACTGTCGCTCCCGACCGACACGGCCGGCACATGGGCCGAAGAGTTCATGCTCGGCTACCGGGAACTCTCCGAAGCGTTCGGCGTCACGCTCGCCGGGGGCGACACGACCCGCTCGGCGGCAGGCATCACGATCAATGTCACGGCCATCGGCCGCATCGCCGACGCACACATCAAGCGCCGCAGCGGGGCACGCCCCGGCGACGCGATACTCGTCGCCGGAGAACTCGGACTTTCGGGCGCCGGACTGCATGACATCCTCGCCGGACGCTACGACACCCCCGCCGCCGCAGCCCACCGCAACCCGCAGCCCCAAGTGGCCGAAGGCATCTGGCTCGGCGCACGCCCCGAAATACACGCCATGATGGACCTCTCGGACGGGCTGGCCTCGGACATCCGCCACATCATGGAGCGCTCGGGGGTAGGCGCCGCGATCGACATCCGCCGTATCCCCCTCGCCCAAGGGGCAGACGTCGAAACAGCCGCCTGCGGGGGCGAGGATTACAAGCTCCTGCTCACGGCCGACACGGCGGCCGCCGACAGGCTCGCCGCCGATTTCCGCGCACGCTTCGGCACGCCGCTCCACCCCGTCGGCCACATCACGGACAGCGACAAATTGGAGTGGCTCGAAAACGGCCGGCCCCGGGCCCTGGACTGGCACGGGTTCACGCATTACTGACCGGGTGTTGGCAACGGCCACCACCCCGGATTTACCGGGCAGGCGGAAAACGGCCGCATCCCGGCAGGCACGGCTGTAACACAAAAAAACGGCAGCCCGCCGGGTCGCCGTCAAGTCATACGAATCGGAAAAATCACTCCTTGATGATGTATACATGCTCGTCGCTGCGCTGCATGTGATAGTTCTCGCGGGCATACTCCTCCAGATAGTCGTCGTAGCGCAGGCGCTCCAGCAGCGTGCTGTCCTGTTCGATCCTGGCCCGGTAAAACTCCCGTTCCCGCTCCAGGGCGTTGATCTGCCGCTTTATCTTCACTGCATGCAAAAGGTTCCGCCCCACCACAAACAACGTGACGACGACGATGACCGCCGTGGCGGCGATCCAGAACTTTTTGCCTACTTCGAAGCCCATTAGGGTATGTGCATGTATTTATGAGTCTGGATCGAGATATTCCATTTCGGATGCGCCTTCGCATACTCGACGATCGCGGGCATCATGCGTTCCGCAACGCTCCACTCGGGTTGCAGGTAGAGGATGCACCCGGCTCCCACCCGTGCGGCATTGCGCTCGGCCCATTCGAAATCGGCCTCGTCCCCGACGATCACCTTCAGTTCGTGCGCCTTCCCGAACGCTTCGTCCAGCGGCGGTTGCTGCCGCTTGGGCGACAGGCACACCCAGTCGAAATACCCCGAGAAGGGGTGCGTCCCCGACGTTTCGAGGAATATCTCCAGCCCCTTGGCGTGCAGTGTTTCGGTCAGCACCCCCAGCGGATAAAGCAGCGGTTCGCCGCCCGTGATGACGATCGCCTGCGCAGGACATGCCGTAGCACGGTCGATCACCGTCCGTACGTCGGTCGGGGGATAGAGCCTGGGGTTCCACGTGTATTTGGCGTCGCACCAGCGGCATCCCACGTCGCATCCGCCCAGGCGGATGAAATAGGCGGGTTTCCCGGCATGGAAGCCCTCGCCCTGGATCGTGTAGAAATCTTCGACCAGGGGCAGCTTGCGCCCGCCGTCGAGCTGTTCGATATCGGTCTTCAGAGCCATCTATTCGGTAACCACGTAAATATCCTTCAGGCTGCGTCCCAACTGGTCGTAGTCCAGGCCGTAGCCCACGATGAACTCGTTGCCGATCTCCATGGCGCGGTACTTGATCGGCAGTTGCTTGCGGTAGGAACCCGGCTTGAAAAAAAGCGTGCAGACCTCGATGCTCGCGGGATTATGCGACTTCAGCTCGCCGATCATGTGCTCGATGCTCTCGCCCGTGTCGACGATGTCCTCGACGATGATCACATGGCGGCCTTCGATGCTGTTGTTCAGCCCGATCAGGTTCTTCACGCACCCCGTCGAGCAAGTACCTTCGTACGAGGCCAGCTTCACGAACGACAGCTCGTTGTTGAACTCGATTTTCTTGATCAGGTCGCTCATGAACATGAACGAGCCGTTCAGTACGCCCACGAACAACGGCGTCGGCTTGTCACGGTAGTCCTCGTTGATGCGGCAGGCTACGGCGGCCACGGCCTCGTCGATCTTGGCGGCGGGGATCATGATCCTGAACTTTTTGTCGTGAAGTTTGATGATATCCTCCATTTCAGTTACGATTATTTGTGCAAAAATAACTATTTGCCTGCAAGAAACGAACGATTCCGACAAAAATAATCCGAAATAATGCGAATCCCCCAAAGGCTGTTGCCCGTTTCCGAGCCGGCAGCAGGCCGGATCGACAACACATAATTCCGGCAGGAGGCAAGAAAAAACCGTCCCGCTTTTTGGCTGACTGTTTTTGAGATACCGTTCTGTAAATCAGAACGGTATTTTTATTGAAAAGAGCAAGGGTTACGAATTGGTGACGGAAGTCTTACATTCTGTTGCACCCTTATACAATATATCCAAGAACTCACGACAAAGATAGTTAAAATATTCTACATAAGCAAATTAACGAATAGAAAAGCATTAAGTACTATTTAAGCATATCCGAGTTGGATATGCTTTTTTGTGCTACGACGGGTTGATTATTTAGTTGCCTGTTTTAACTAAATTATTGCTATCGGAATGTTTCCTATCATTACATCGTCTAACCAACGATCATTGTAATGAAGCCATTGAAAGGGAATCCGACTCTGCGTTTGTTACGTCTGGTATTGCGACGATTCAATCGTCTCGAACTACTCATCCAAAACAATTCTCGACCTTTACCCGATGACCTGATCGACACTCCGGCAGTCCGCATGCTTACCCGGATGTCCGACCGTACCCTCTCCCGTCGTCGGAGCGACGGCACGATCCCTTATGTCAAGCACGGCGGCAAAATCTATTACAGCAGATCGCGCGTTCTCGAAGCCCTCCGGAATGAACCCAACACCACATCAACTAATAAAGTAAAGAAGTCATGAAAAAGATGATTCTTATCGAGCGAAGCAAATTCGCTCTGCTCGTTCGCAGCCACATGAAAGCCTCAAACATGCTCCTCGTATTGCAACATGTCTGCCGGGAGCGTCGTATTTCTCTTTCGATGACGCAGGAGGAAGTCTGCCAGCTCATCCGACTCGATCCGGATTTCGTCGAGAAATACAAACGTCGCGGGAAACTCTGTCCCGTCGAGGATCAGGATGGCAAGCAATACTACAATGTACTGGATTTCATCAATCTGAAAGACATGCAGGAGAGTAAGCGTATTTTCTATCAGACAATGGAACAAGCAGTGCCGGATACGGCGATTACGATTGATCGGGAATAACCACTCAAATTCAACGAGGCTGCCTAACAAATTTTAGACAGCCTCGCTTTTTCATAACTTCGGCCCTTTGGCCTTCACGTTTGTCGCGGGTCGCACGAGAAGAATATGATTGCGGATAAAGTCCGATTCGGGCGGAGACACGACGTGCTCCCGTTCTTCCGGCGGTTCTTCTTGGCTCCCGGATGCCGCAGAAAGCGGCTCTGCCTTCGACGGTCTGACGACCTCGTCCACCACCTCCGCGTTTTCGATCTTCGGCTCACTGCCGTTATCTGCTGTTTTCGCCTGCATCTCCTGCTGCTGCTGTGCGATGTCGAGCTGAATCTTCCGAGTCAGCGACTCTGCCTCGGCCTTGAGCCGCTTCAACTCCTCCTCTTTGGGCCATACGGCTGCGATCTGTTGCTCGAAGGTAGGAATATCGCGGGTGAATTGCTTTTTCTCTTTCTCGTAGGTCGCCATTAGTGACGGTATCGTGTCGAGCGCCCGGATAAAGTTCGTCGCCGCGGTTTTCGGTTCCGCAGCCAGATGCCCGTTGTTGAACGTGTACTTGATGCCGTCCAACCCTTCGACCATGAACTTATTGACCGTGAGCGCCAGCCCGTCTTTCTGCATTCGCTCGGTGCGGACGAGAATGCGGAAATCGAACAGCGTGCCGATTTTCTGGTAATCGTCGCCGGTATTTACCGTGCGGTCGATCTCCACGAGGCGCTTGCCATGGGCGACAATATCCGCGGATTCCACGCCGTCGATCCGCAGGGGATTGGCCCGCTTGCCTTTGGCGTCCGGCGGCGCCACCTCGTTGATATAGTTCCAGTCGCGTTTCAGACGTTCGAGCATCGCATCCCGTCGTCCGATCTCCGCCGTGTAACGATGCAGTTGGCTCTGCGCCTCATGTCGGGTACGCATGAAGATCGTCTGCTCGCTCTCCAGCGCCGCGATCCTGCCTTCGAGCTTGGCCTTTTGCAGCAGGTCGGTATTTCCCGACACCACGGCCATCCACTCCGCGAAGTTCATCCCCGAATCCTCGCTGATGGCCCCCTCGTCCAGCCGCCGCGCACCTAACCGGTTGCGCTTGAGCTGGTCGATGAACTGCTGTTTGTTGTGCAACAGATTCAATTTGTAGGCATCGAGCGTGCGTAGAACGGCATAGACATAGGCTTTGACTTTATTGCCGGCATACTCCTTGGCGACTATGTTGCCTTTCCGTGCGCCGCGGCCGTTGCGCTGTTCCAGATCCATCGGCCGCCACGGAATGTCGAGGTGGTGCATGCAGACGATTCGTTTCTGGGCATTGACTCCCGTTCCGAGTTTCTGCGTCGAGCCGAAGAGCACCCGGATTTTCCCTTCGTTCATGGCGTCGAACATCGCCTGCCGCACCTTGTCGCTCACGGCTTCCTGTACGAAGCGGATCTCCTGCGCCGGAATACCGTGGTCTTCGACCAGTTTGCGTTTGATCTCCGAATAGACGTTCCAGATGCCGGGCTTATAGGTCGAGAGGTCGCAGAAAACCATCTGCGTGCCTTTCTGATCTTCGTATCGTCGATAGTATTCTGCGATGTTGGCGGCACTGCGGCTGGCCTTGTTACCCGGTGAATCCGCATACGCAGGATTTATCAGCCGCATGTCGAGCGAGAGCTTGTTGGAGTACATCGTCACCAACAGCATCAGGGCTTTGACCTCTCCGTCGCTCAGGTCGGTGCGTCCGATATGTTCGGGATCTCCCGTCTTGGCGAAGAGCACCAGCTTGTCCAAAAACGCCTGCTGATCGTCGGTCATAGGTATCTGGCATAACTCCTCGTCCAGCTCGGGACGGTCGATTCCCACGTCTGCGGCCGTGCGGTAGTCGGTAATCTCGTTGTAGAACATGGCCAGCTCCGGAACCTTGATGAAATAGCGGAAACGCTCTTTGGAGATCACTTCGTTGGTCACCGAAAACTCGAACTCCGATGTTTTCTGCGCGAATACCGCGGCCCACGCATCGAAGCAGGGAATGTCCTGCCGCTCCAGCTCTTTGGGACGCAGATACTTGAACAACAGATACAGCTCCGTCAGGGAGTTGGCGATGGTCGTTCCCGAAAGGAACGTCGCGCCGAGATCGCGCCCCGTGCGTTGCTGAATAGTGCGGATGGCGTACAGCAGGTTCGTGGCTTTCTTACTGCCGTCGGTATTTCCCAGTCCCGACACACGGCTGTGGCGGGTGTTGAACATCAGATTCTTGAAGTTGTGCGATTCATCGACGAACAGATGGTCTATTCCCATCTGCTGAAAATCCACCGTATCGTCCTTTTGCGCGTCGATTGTCTCCTGTAACTCGTGGAGCTTGGCATCCAGATTCTCTTTGCGCTTCTCCAGACCGCGCAGAATCCAGCCGTCCACATGTCCGCCCTGCTTTTCGTAGGACGCCAGATTTTCATCTATGTCATCCATCTCCTGCCGGAGAATCTGCTGCTGCACCTCGGCCGACTGGGGTATCTTGCCGAACTGTTCGTGCGTAAGGATGATGCAGTCCCAGTTGTTGTTCTTGATGTCGCTGAAGATCCGCAGGCGGTTCTCCGGCGTGAAGTCCTCCTTGCCGGGATAGAGCAGACGGGCATTGGGATAGGCCGTGCGGAAGGTTCGGGCGATCTCGTGGATGTTGGCTTTGATACCGATGATCATCGGCTTGCGGGCCAGTCCCAGACGGTGCATCTCATACGCTGCGACGCACATGATGAGCGTCTTGCCCGTACCGACCTCGTGGTCGCAGATGCCGCCGCCGTTCTGCTTGATCATCCAGATCGCATCCTTCTGACTGGGATACAGGTCGTCGATGCCCAGCCCCCGCAGGTCGAGCCCCGGAAACTGCTGGTGGCTGCCGTCGTAGCGTGGACGGACATAACAATTGAATTTGCGGTTGTAGAGATCGGTCAGCCGTTTCTTGAAATCGTCGGGCTGCGCATGCAGCCATTCGACGAACGCCTGCCGGATTTCGGTGATGAGCGTGTCGGCCTTCTGCCGGGCCTCGAAGTCGGGCATCCGGATGGTCTTGCCGTGTTCGTCCTTGCCGCCGTCCTTGTTGATGTTGGGCAGCGTGTTGAGCATGGCATGATGCAGCAGATCCATACCGTCGTAGACCTCGAAGTCTCCTTTGACGACGTATTTCTGGGAGATCAGAGGGCTGTACCCGTGGTTCTCGATGCCGAAGGCATCCATCTTCGCCGAATAGCTTACCGATACGGGCACCTGAAAGAAATGCTCGCAGAAGCCTTCGTAAATATCGGTCGGTATCCATCGCTCGCCGAGGTTGAAATCCAGCTCCTCGAACTCGATGCGTTTGGGTGCGGTCTCACGAAGCAGCGCGAGCGTGCGGCGACAGGCATCGTCGTCGGGGTTTTCCTTGAGGTAATTTTCGATTCATTCGGCTTTGGCGACGACATTCCCTGCCGCGAGCCGTTCGCGGATTTCATACCCCTTGACCATCGGATTGTAGAAAATGCGATCGCCCAGCTCGTCGATCAGCTCTTGCCGGGAACGCGATGCGAGCGACTCCATATAGGAAAACTCCACCTGTCCGAACTTGTTGAGCGAGGCGGCCAGCGCTTCAGCCGCCGTATCGACGTGTTTGAGCTCGTTAGGGTCGAACGATACGGGGCGTCGGAGGATGTCGGAGAGCTGTTTTCGGCCTTCTACGAAGCGTTCGAGCCCCAGCACCTCCCGCCCGCCGGGATCGTTCAGGATGAAGGCGGCATTCTCCTTCTTGTTCAGATCGCCCAACAGAGCCGTGAAGTTCTCGTAACATCCGTTGAGTTTGCGCCGCAGGCCCTTGTATTCGATCTCGTTCTGCATTTCGAGCCGGTAGAGCAGCTGGTAGGTATCCCGCAGCGGGATATAGCGTTCGGCCCGGTATCGGGACAAGGTTCCCAGCTCTTCGGGATGGAACGTGCAGCCCTGTCGTGTCAGGCCGCCCAGACGCCCGACCTGTCCTTCGAACAGAACCAACGATCGCTCTTTGTAGTGCGGAAGCATCGTGCCGGTAAAGGGCCGCGGATCTTTATTCTCCGAAGCCGGCGCAGCGATTGCTGCCGGGGCATCCGCAACCTCCACTGCCTCCGCCGGTTGTGCGAACAGATTCCCCTGCGTGAAGAGATCGGACATGCCGGTCGTATCCGTATTGCGCCCCGCCCGCCGCCGCTGTCCCAGCGGACGGCGGGCGATCGGAACGGCGGCAGCGCTGTCGAAAAGCGATGCGGCCGGAGCCGATATTTCCGGAGTCGGTGCAACGGATGCCGGCTCCGGTGGCGGTACGGATTGCGGAGCCGCGACCCGATTTTGCCTCCGGGCGATCGGCGGCACGGTTTGCGCCTGCGGAATATGGAGCGGACGAAGATATTGCGTATATCGTTCGGTGTCGAGGCGGGCTGCGAAATCATTTGCGAGGATTCCGCGCAGCCGCTCGGCGATCCGTTCCGGGCCTCCGTCGTAGTGCAGTACGAGAGCGGATTGTCCATAGAGACCTTTTTCATGCGAAACCGTCGTATGGATCGCGTGCTTGAAATCCCGGTGGTAGTCGTTCAGGTAAATTCCTTTGCCGATTTCGGACGAACTGATGAAGCGTTGCTCGTCGGGTGTAAGCTCCCGCTTTTCGCTCCATTTCTGAAGGACGACAAGGTCGCTGGCCACTTCCGTACCGGCATATTCCGTAAAGAGGTTGTTCGGCAGCCGCACGGCCGAAACCAGCCGCGCATGCTCCATCAGATAGCGGCGGACAGGTTCGTTTCCAGGAGCGTCCATAACACCCGTGGAGGTGACGAATGCCAGCATACCGCCCTCGCGGAGCGCATCCAGCCCCTTGATGAAAAAATAGTTGTGAACGGCCTTGAGCGCTTGTCGTCGAGCCGGGTCATCGCTCTTCCGAAAGGCAGTGTCGAAAATCCGGGTATCTCCGAAAGGAATATTGGACGTCACCACGTCGAAATAACTGTCATAGGCCGTTTCGATGGTTTGGAAACCGTCGATGACGACCTGCTCTCGTTCCCGGGCCAGTGCGGAGAGCACTTGTCCGGTCAGCAGGTCTTTCTCGAAGGAGAGGATTTCGATTTCGCCGTCGGCGGCTTCCCGGAACGACGAAGGGAAAATCCCGGCCCCGGCGCTGGGGTCGAGCAATCGCCGGGGAACGATGCCGGCATCCAGGAGCGTCTCGGCGAGCGCATGCACGATGGCCGGCGGTGTGTAGAATGCCGTCAGCGTAGAATTGCGCATGCTCTGCACGAGGTCTTTATACCGCTGTTCGCTGCCGGCATAATGGCGCAGCAGTTCGTGCAGTTCCCTCACCTGCGGGAAGAGTTCCCGGTCGGTCTTTCATTGCGCGAGATCGTCGTCCGCAGCGGCCGGCTGTAAGACGCATTTCAATGCTCCGAAGCCGCTGTACGCAGTCAGAGCATCTCGTTGCTGCGGGGTTAGTGCCGTCGATGGAGCGAAAGCGATGCGCAGGGCGGCGATGTTCGCCTCCAGATGTTTCCTTTTATTGTATGCCATGCAGTTCGATGTGGGTTTGGATGAGTCCGGTAAGTTCCAATAGAAGATTTTTATAGGACGGGCTGCTCTCGAAGTCGTCGGTCAGGTCGTACATCTCGAACGCCTCTTCGCAGACGGGAAGCAGTTTCAGGCAGAAAGCGGTGCGCTGCCGGGCTGCGACCTCCGGGAACCATTCCGATACGACCTCGAAGATCGCATCGTATTTCGAGAAGCGCAAGTCCTGGTATAAAACGGCGTTCGAGAGTTCCAGGGCCTCGTAGACGCTGTTGCCGCTGCGAACGGCCCGTTCATAGGTCTGGGCCGCATGGTCGCTCCGCTCGGCGATGAAGTGTTTGTCGGAGAGCAGTTCGGGATGGCTTTCGCGCAAATAAGCGGTAAGAGTTGCCGTGAAGTACGGCAACTCTTTTTCTTCTATGTGTCGTTTCATAATGGCTAACCGATTTTCATGCCTTTGGGTTGTGCACCGGGAAGCGACGGAAGACGGCGGCGTACACGCTGGCGCGGACGCGGGTTCTCCTCGCCCAGACGCGAACGGTAATTGCGGGCGTTGTTGCCGAACAGGGGCCGGCCCGTGTCGCTGTAACGAAGGTCGGTACTGATCGTCTTGCCGCCGACTTTCATGCCGGGGATGAAGACGACCTCGTGGTTGGCCAGCTTCGCCTGGATGTCTGCACTTACCTTGACTCCGAAAACCGTATCGTGGATGCGCAGATGCGGGTTATTGTCGTTGCGGAACACCACGTCTCCGCGATTGGCGTCCACGCGGGCATGGCCCGAGATTACCCGCCCGTCCTTGAGGTGGATGTCTTCGACGAGGATCTCCTTACCGGAGCGCAGCGCCTCGATGTCGTCGCCGATCTCTTTGCCGTAGATTCGGGTGGGGAGCGTCAGCGCATCGACCGGGAGCGTCGTCAGGCGGTTCGTCGCCTCATGGACACTGACATAACACTCGCACTCGCGGCCCGAGGTAAAATCTTTCATTTTCTTGGTGGAACCCAGATGCCCGTCGGTTTCAAGACGCTCGATCTCCTTGTCCGTGAAGAGCTCCTTATACGGCGATATTTTGTACTGCGGCTCGTCCAGACGTGTGAAGATACGGAGTTGGACATTGCCCGCATCGTCGCGGATCGGCGAGACGGTGCCGAGGCCCAAATCGACCCAGCGGCCGTCCACCTTGTGTTTTAGCGGTACCAGTTTGTTGGGGATACGTCCCTTGAGGATGTCGCCCATGCTTTGATTCTCCAGCAGGATTTCTTTGTTCAGGCCCAACGCCTGAATCTGATCCCACGGAAGTTCCCGTTCCTCGAACTTATAGCGGTCAGCGAACTTGGCGATACGTCCCTCGTTGTTGAGTTCGTAGTCGGAGACCTCTTTGGCCAGGGAGCCGTCCTGATCCTTGCCTTCACGGACTTGGATGATGGAGTCGAGGATACGGTCGAGTTTTTCGGTACCGATCCGGAAGAAACTTCAGCCCAGGTCGGACGGGCGTCCGTATTGGTTGCGAAGGTTCTCGAAAAAGGTTCCCAAAACCGTTCGGCTGTCGAACGAAAGGGCTTTGCGCCGGTCACCCGGAGCAGTGCTCACGGTGTTGAACTCTCCCGTCTGCTCGTTCATCTCGCTGACCAGACGCAGATCGTTCGTCTTTTTGTCGAGGACGGCCAGCACGTCCTTCGATAGCTTTTCCTGTTCTCTTGCCATAATGCAGATAATTAAATGAATAAATCGAATGAATGGTGAAAATCCACCGGCAAGATAAAGCCTTTTTCAGTTCATAACACCAAAGGCGTCCCTTCTGGCGAGAAGAGGCGCGAGGTGGCAGAAAATGGCATACTTTAATGTAAAAATATCTTTATCGAATAGAGATACTAATCTCTTGAAATTTACTCCTTGATAAATTTTTCATCAATATTAGTCACAACAACTTTTGTGCTTCGATATATTCTATTGAATCCTTTTGGAGTTTGGATAATACTTTGTGTTTATCTACTTTTTTAAGTTGTCCATTTTCTGAAATAAATGCACCTCTGCACTCCTTGAAAATTTTTTGTGCAGAATATCTCGACAATCCCATATTTTGCAAAGCGATTATTTCTCTGTTTTGAGTTCCATACTCTAAAAGCATCGCCCAATTTTCTCCGGTATTATCTTCTCCTACAATATTTTTAACCATCATATGATAATGATTGAAATATTTTTCAAATTGAAATCTGAGAATTTTCTCTATTTTAACGTCGGGTATAGAGGGTGTAGAACCATGCTTTTTTGAAGATCAGCTCGAACCTCCGCGAACCGGATTGACTTATATGCCCAATTTCTTCGCTACTGACAGATGATCCTGCAAACAGCGCTGGCGTCACGTATAAAACTGGCTTTCGTTCAATCCCTCCCATTTGTAAAAAACACTCGGCAAATCTCCGCGCCTGTAATACTTCTCTATCAGAGGATAAACCAGGCTTTTCGTCAATCGGTTGTATTTCTTAATTTTTCATAAATCCGTTTTGACCGGTGTTTTATCTCCCGATCTAAAGGCAAAGGTAGAAATCTCAAGAATCATTGACAAGGCGTGATTTAATGGATACTTACGATATATTTCCATTTTGTTAATCAACCACGATACTCTAAAGGTTAAGATTAGATTTGATTTCAATAAGTAATTCCGGCAATCTTTTTTCTCTTTTCGCAATAGTGCTAATTTCGCATTGCCATACGACAAGAACTTTCCATCCAGCTTCTTCTAATTCCGAAATTTTTCGACGATCCCTGGCTATATTCGCATCCAGTTTCGGTATCCAATACGCCTCGTTGCTTCGCGGACGACGACCGGCTCGACAAGAATGTCCATGCCAGAAACAACCGTGTATAAAAATAGCGGTTTTATATTTTTTCAAAACTATATCAGGAGAACCTGGGAGCGAACGAACGTTCGTTCTATATCGAAATCCTTGAGAAAACAAATATTTACGAACCAATAATTCCGGGTTCGTATTCTCGTGTTTGATTTTCGACATTATTTCCGACCGTTTTATTTGGCTGCACGAGTCCATAAATTCCTGAAAATATTTATTCGATTCAGAATCTTTAATTACTTTTGTAGTACAAAGATATATAAAATTGAAACGAAGTACGAATAAATGTTGAAGCGGAATCAAATAGGAGTAATAGATCTTTTTTGCGGTATTGGAGGATTGAGCTATGGATTGAAACAGGAAGGGTTCGATATTATAGCAGGATTCGACATCGACAAAACCTGTGAGTTCGCATATACGCATAATAACGAAGCGAAGTTTTTCGCAACAGATATCACACGAGTGCGAAAATCTAAAATCAATAAACTCTTCAAAGGGAAGAAAGTTCGGGTTTTAGCAGGATGCGCTCCCTGTCAACCATTTTCGTCGTATGCTTTTAAAAACAAAGAAAAAGACCCAAACAAATACGATCTGCTTTATCAATTCGGCCGATTGGTAAAAGAGACATTGCCGGATATCGTTACGATGGAAAATGTTCCGCAGATCATGGATTTCAAATTGAAGCCCGTGTTATCCGATTTCATTTCTTTATTGAAACAGAAAAAATATGAAGTGAGCGTCAATAAAGTATATTGTCCGGATTACGGGATACCGCAAACCAGAAAGCGATTAGTGGTTATAGCGTCGAGGATCGGGAAAATAGAATTGATTCCACCGACCCATACGAAAGATAATTATGCAACGCTGAGGGATGCGATAAGCGATCTGCCTGAAATAAAAGCAGGTGAGACTTGCGCAGAAGACCCGTTGCACCGAGCCCAATCCCTCTCTCCTCTGAATTTACGTCGTATAAAGTGCACTCCTTACGGAGGAAGTTGGAAAGACTGGCCGGAAGAGTTGAAATTGAAATGCCACCAAACTGAAAAAGGGAAATCGTTCGGTAGCGTATATGGAAGAATGATTTGGGATGCACCGGCTTCGACGATGACCACGCAATGCACAGGCTTAGGAAACGGTCGTTTCGGACATCCGGAACAAGACCGTGCGATAACCGCGCGAGAGGCCGCATTGATACAAACCTTTCCGAAAACTTACAAATTTTTCGCGAATGAACAAGCCGTATCGCTTACGAAAGCGTCTCGCTATATCGGGAATGCGGTTCCTCCTGAATTAGGACGGATAATTGCAATGAGTATCGCGAAACATTTGAAACTCGAATAACGATGGGAGACGAGAAAATATTGAAATGGAGATTCGACGTAAGTACGTTTCGCTTGATCGGACGCGATCTGATCACGGATCGCATTACCGCTCTGTTCGAACTCGTGAAAAATTGTTACGACGCGAATGCCACGGAAGTAGAGGTCTCATTCGAAAATGTCGGGATCGATGCCGGTACAGCGGATAAATCCAGAGGTCGTATAACTATTAAAGACAATGGATTCGGAATGTCGTTCGAAGATATTCGTGATAAATGGATGGTAATCGGGACTTCGAACAAGCGAAAAAATCCTATATCTCCAGCCCCTTTTTTCCGACGATGCGTAGGCGAAAAAGGTATCGGTCGTTTCGCTGTAGATAAATTGGGCGACAAAGTGAATATCATAACGAAACGATCGAATAGCGATGGATGGCTGAATGTTGAAATTGATTGGAATCTATATTACAATCAAGCCAATGACGACGGTGGAATCCAATTATTCACCGATATCGAGAATAGATACGAATATATTCCTTCTTCGAATACAGAGGAATCAGGGACGACTCTGATCATAGAAAATGTTAGAGAGATTTGGAGTGAAGACGACGTGAAAAGATTCATTCGAGAAGCGTCGAAAATCGTATCTCCATATGCGAATTTGAATCCGCCTTTCCAAATACGAGTACTCGCACCTGAATTCGCCATAAAAATCGAAGTCATCGAATCGATATCCGATATTGACGATGCGACGCTTTCGTTAGATATCGCATTCGATAAAGAACGTGGTACTCAGGAAACTCTTTATTTCGAAGAAGAAAGCGGAAAAATTCAAAAGAAAAATATCAAGATCAAAGAATTCGGAGGAATCTCTATGCGATTATTTTATTTCGACGATAAAGCGCGACGAGCCTTCCGAAAAAAATATCCGAATAACGAAATCGACGGTGTTAAAATCTATCGAGACGGCGTAATTACGACTCCGTTCGCAGAACGAGAAGACGATGCTAACAAGAAACGCGATATTTTAGGAATCGACAAACGATTGTGGCAGGATATCTTCAATAAGGTTAGCACCAGAGAAATAATCGGAATAGTCGATATTTCTAAACAAGAGAATCCGAATATTATCGATGCGACGAATCGACAGGATTTCAACGACAACGATGAATATCGTGCTTTGAAGGAGTTCATTATTCTCCAAATAAGCGCTATCGAAGATTATAAAATATATTTAAGGAAAAATAGAAAAAAAGACATAAATTCCGAACTCAATAATGCGAAGCAGGATATCGACGATTTAGTGCAATCGGCGTCCGATATTGCAGAAGCTCATCCCCAATTGCAACCGCAATTGAACAAATTGATCTCGACCGCAAAAAAAACGGGGAAAAGCGTAAAAGCCGCCATCGCAGAACATAAAAAAGCGGAAGAGGAATTCATTCGTAAAGAAAATATGTACATGAGCATTATGTCTTTGCAAGAATATGCTATACATATCACTCATGCAGTACGAACGTCGTTGAATAAGATCAAACGTAAAGCGGACTTCTTCAAAGAATTTTATCCCGATCCTGAAGAAGAGAAATTTTTTCTCTTATACGCGAAAGAAATTTCAGAAGAAATGGAAATATTGGATAAAGTCATCAATTATATGTTGAGTTATTCTCAATCCAATTTTTCTTTTCAAGATATCGATTTACAAAAGCTTATCGCCGACATCATACAGAATTATCGAACTAAGTTCGATTACGAAGGCATAAAGGCCGAATATGCGATAGGAGAACAATTGATTATATCTTCGAACAGACAATTTTTTTACGATATTCTCCAAAACTTAATAGACAATTCTATTAAGGCGATGAAGCATGTCGATGAAAAAATTCTGAAATGCACGGCCTTTACGGATAATAATGAGTTAATTATTAAAATATCCGATACTGGCGTAGGCATTCCTGATGAAAAAAAAGAATGGGTATTCGGTTTGTATAACACTACGACAGAAAAAGACGGAGGCGCGGGAATCGGTTTATATGTGGTCAAGACGAGAGTCGAATCGTTGAAAGGTAACGTAAAGATAATCAATAGCGAGTTCGGCGACGTAGGAACGACGATTCAAATAACTTTACCTTTTAAAAAATAGGCGATATGAATTTCGAGATCATAATAATCGACGACAATATGCAGTCCTCCGATCCTTTCGTTCGAAGGCTCGAAAAAGTATTTCAAGACGCACGAGTAATATTGTTCCCCGACGTCCGAGAAAGTTTGGACTATATTTTCGATAACTTATCTAAAAAACTCATCGTTTTCTTAGATTGCAAATTCGATACAGGGCTGCAAGGGATAGACGGGTTGAAGCGTATACGAGAAAAAACGTCTCTGCTCTACATCGTAATGATGTCCGCCAACTCCCCGCTGCAACAGCCTGTAGACGATGTCATAGAGATGATAAACAACAAAGGCATCTATTTCATCAATAATGCCGATATGCGTAAAGCCGAAGAAATCGTCGAACGCATAAAATACAATTGGAATACCGATTTCGATTGCGTTTTAGAGCAATGGATTTTGCAGCACAAAGAAGAAGCCGATAAGCCTTTCATGTACAGAGGAAAAGAAAGCTATACACTTAGAAAAATTCTCGATGAAGTCCGCCGACAAACCGGGTTCGGAAAAGATATAGAGAGAATAATGTATAAATCTACGATCCAATCTTTATTAGACAGCAAACTCGATGATTGACGATATTATCATCTCGTATAATAACGATTATACCGAAGAGAACAAATGGTTTTTCGAGTCTTGCGCCGATGAAACGAAGCAATTAGCGACGAATTGCAATATCGCGTACAGAACGATAACTCCACCCGATCTTTCTGCTGAAGAAATCGAACGACATATCGGTTCGTGCCGTGGCGGATTCATATTTTCTGCATATATGCACGGACATAAGAAAGGAATAGTGAACGAGCGAAACGAAGATGTCGTTTCGAACGATATTAATTCGGATTTATTCGGCGGAAACGTTTTTTATACGTTTTCGTGCCAATGTGGAAATTTATTGCAAAAAGAATTGAGCGATCGACACATCGCATTATTTTGGGGATACAAAAGCGACACTAATATTCTTCTTCGCGAAGAGTACGTAGAATGCGCTGTCGAAGGTCTCAAACAATTTTTATCGGGGAAAACGGTCGAAGAATCGAAGTCGGCGATGGAAGAGAAATATAAAGAAAATCACTACAAAATAGGAGGCTTAATAGGAGCTTTATTGCTTGAAAATAAAGATAATATGGTGGTCGTCGGAGACCCGAACTTGACGATGTACGATATACCGAATATCTAATTCGGTTCTTTCCGCTTCAATGTTTAAGCGCATATCGGTTTCAGTTGTACCGAGAGTTCGTTGATATTTGATTCAAAAGTGTTCAGAGGGTTTGAAGATTCGAGATCGAACTCTATTCATGCAGCGATTCTCTGTTCGCCTTATCCGATGTAGAGTTTTCCGTTTTCGTTGCGTTCGCGTTGCAACATTTCCTCAATGAATGACAGTGAGATGTCGAGTTCGTCGAAGATTTCAGACTTGCTCCTTGAGCTCTCCATATTTCATGAACTCGGTCAGACGTTCTTTAGTTGCGATTAATGCATATAAATTTTGTTCGATCGAATCTTTGTAGGTCACGAACTTACGTAAGTCTTTCCGACGGAATCAAGGCGTATGAACCGGAAAAAGAACTGTTTTATTTTCGAAATATTTCATTGCTGGGCGTCGGAGAATCACTTCGCGGCAAGACGGTATATTGACGGAACTTTTCATATTTTGCTACGTGCATACGAAGATTCCGTTCTCAGATTTCTCGAATAGGTCAATGGTCTTCTTACGTTTTTTCAACGGAATCGCCCTGTCTGTGATAAATAAGAGCCTTTTGGAGAATACCATTCCGAAGTATCTGCATAACATATCCAAGCGCTTCGAGCGAGGTGCATCCAACGGCTATTTTTTCGGGATACCGGCGGATTATGTCGGCTATGCAGCGTGTTTTGCGGGGAAAGGGTTTGTTGCTGTCGAAGCCAATCATCGTGTTGTGCGTGGAACATGCCCGTATGAGCAGTTTGATTTGCCGTATGATTTTCAGTCCAGCCTTTTTTCTCTCGTTCTTGGAACTCTTGAAATAGAGGTAGCAGTAGTTCCTTCAACCTCTTGCTCTTGGTGGAATTCTTCAATTTTCTTTAAATTATTATTGATTATATCATAAATCGTTGGTCTAAATTGTATGTTCTTTTCTTAAAAAAACTTGGGGTTTTCCCATCCTGATTTTTCATGTTTAACACAGAATGCATTTCCTTGTAACTCTTTTGCAAGACGCCCTGCTTGACCAGCCAAATTCCAGAAGTCAATCGGCTTTAATATTTTTTCGCTTTTTTATAGTCTTAAATAGAGATAGTGATTTTTAGGTGAAAATCGTATTGTGAAATGGCAATTTTTCCCAAACTCCATCTATTCGGCTTTCCCTAATAACTTTTCCGCCAATTTTTCATCCTTCTCTATCCTCTTCATTTCAGTTTCGATGATGTCGAGTGCATCCTGCTTGATGCGGCGGTAATTCTCCTTGATTTTCTCCTGCATGATGTCCCGTCCGTCGGCGTCGAGGAACGACGATATTGCGGGTATGGGTTTGTACTCCGCCATTTCTTTTTTCACAGCGTCGTTGTCCACGACGATCCGGGCATGGAAAATTTTCTGCTCGATCTCCTCTCCGAAGTTGTCGCTCACAGCCCCGACGAACACGCCTTGCGAGAGCGTCGAAATTTTCGACGCAGGAATAAGACTGTCGAGCTGGGTGTTTATCGACGTCGAGGTATCGCTGCGGTTGATGCTTACGGATTGTCGTTTCTGCACGATCTTTCCGAATCGTTCGGAGAGCGTCCGGGCTGTTTCTCCTACGACTTGTCCGCTGAAGATGTTGCCCACGGTATTCTGAATCACGGCGGCTTCCTTGTCTCCGTAGTCGCGCTTTAGCTGGCTGAAATCCTGAAAACCCAGACACACGGCGACCTTGTTGGAACGCGCCGTTGCGATCAGGTTGTCCAGCCCCCGGAAATAGATCGTCGGCAGCTCGTCGATCACCACACAGCTTTTGAGTTGTTTCTTACGGTTTATCAGTTTGACGATGCGCGAATTATACAATCCGAGCGCCGCACCGTATATGTTCTGCCTGTCTGGATTGTTTCCTACGCAAAGAATCTTCGGTTCCTCGGGGTTGTTGATGTCGAGTGTAAAATCGTTTCCCGACATGACCCAGTAGAGCTGCGGTGAGATCATGCGCGAGAGGGGAATCTTCGCCGAGGCGATCTGCCCCATCAACTGCTCTGCGGCTCCACCTTTCCATGCATCCACGAAGGGCGAAAGATAGTTCTCCAACTCCTCGTGAGTCATCAATACGGTGAATAACTCCTCGTAGGGTTTGTTCAGCAATTCGATAGCATGGGGAAAGGTGCAGTATTTTCCGCCGTCGTAAATCTTCAGGAACCAGATGATCGCCGCGAGCAGCACGATCGGCGATTCGACGAAGAAATCTCCCTGCTTCTGTATCCACGAACGGTTGAGATTAAGCATGATGACATAGCTGGCCTCGTATGCGTCGGTGATGTCGGACATGAGATTCGGCGCGAGCGGATTGCATCGGTGCGAACGACGCGGGTCGTCGAAATTTATGACATAGAATTTCGGCGGCGTCGCTCCGTAAGCCTTGAGGTTCTTGCGCAAATGGTTGTAAGCGATAACCGACAGGTCGTCGAACTTGAAGTCGTAGACGTAGAGCGCATATCCCTTTTCGATGGCCTGCTTGATGTAGTTGTTGATGAGAGCATAGGATTTTCCCGAGCCGGGCGTCCCTAAAACGATACTCGCCCGGAAGGGATTCACGACGTTGATCCATCCGCTGTGCCTGCGTTTCCGGAAGACGAACTCGGTCGGGAAGTTGAACGAATCGTCGTTTTTCAGCTGGCGTGTCTCCTGCATGAAACTCTCGTTTTCGGCATTGAACGGATCATCCGTCATACGGTTTTTTAGCAAACGGCTGCTCCATAGCCCGGCCGCCAGCATTCCGAGGAATCCCGCCAGCAGCGTTGCCGTATAAAGCGCCGCCCGCAGGGTCGTAGCGACATTCATCCCGAGCAGCCAGCCGTTTCCGTAGAATAGCAGTATGCCGATGCCGCCTGCCACGGCGATATGCTTCCACGATATTTTCTCGTCCTTCACGCCACGGTTTCCCATGCACGACAATGCGAGAAATACCGTGCAGAAGAGTTTGGTGCAGAGCGGCGATGAGAACAAGGCAGCCGTCCGCTGGAAATTTTGCAGGATGCGGTCTGCGACGGAAATCGTTCATCCCGTCTGCGCAAACCACTCGTAACAGAACCAGTAGATGTGAATGGCGAGAAACAGAAAGCTGATCGCCCGCATGAAATCCGCGACTTTGGCCAAGCCGCGCAGATCGTCTTCTTCTTGCATGATCGTAACGTATCGAGGTTGTTAAATTCTTTTCCGGATTTTCCGCCGCCGCTTCTTCCTGCGGGGGAAGAGCCGGTATTCGGGAGCTGTTTCCCACTCCTTTTCGGGCGTATATTCCATGAGTTCGCCTATTACGTCGGGCATCGAAACGTAATGGGTATCAATGTACTCCTCGAACTCTTCGACCGAAGATAGTCCCGGCAGGGGCGGTTCGAGGGGCGGCAACGGCCGTAACTCTTCCGGCATGGGTGTGGACGACTCTTGCTCCCGACCGTTGAACCACGCCTCGAAAGCGTTAGCCGCATACTCCTTTCCGAGCCGGGAGCCGTTGAACACCTGATGTGTCGTGCGGTCGATGAAGGTGACTCCGTAAATCCGCCCGGCATCGTTCTCCCGGGAAACTGCGTCGATACCGTTTTCCCGAAGTTCGGCCGTGAATTCCTCGCGGTTGCGGCTTCCGCTCCGGGCGTGGTCGATTTCGCGGCGTGTGCGGTCGAGCCTTTCGGGATGTTGCCGAAGCCGTTGTTTCGAGGCGTCGAATTTTTCTTCCAGCGCCTTCCATCCGAAAAAATCGCCCAGCCGGGACGCTTTGACCGCCGCTCCCGTGCGCTGCCCGTCGTCATCGAGCACGTGGTAAACGAGCCCCCGATACGGTCTGCCTCGTACGTCGCCTCGGATCTCTTCGGCTGCGACGCCATAGCGTTCGAGCAGCGTATTGAACTCCGCGAAGGACTGGAATCCGTACTGCTGTTTGAGCGTCATCACGACGTTGCGCAGCTGATGCTTCAGATCGCTCCGACGGTAATCGACCCGGCGCAATTCTTCCGGTTCCGCTTGCTCGCCGCCGTCTTCGGGCACATGCAGACCGTACTCGTGTTCCAACGCCCTGCAAACCGCCATGGCGCGCCGCAGTTCGTTGTTGTGGTCGATCTTCCGGCCCTGCTCGTCCACCCGCACCGAGACGACGTGCATGTGTCGCCGTGCGATGTCTTCGTGCAGAAAGACGACATAGGGCTGGCGACCGTATCCCATGCGTTCCATGAACTCGGCGGCAAGTTGCGTGAGCTGTGCTTCCGAAAGCCGGTCTTCGGGCGAGGGGTTGAGCGAGAAATGCACGACCGGTTTTCGGACACGGGGATTGAGCGCCGTGTAGTACCCGAAAGCTTCCGCACACTCCTCGATACTGAACCTGCCGTCGCTGCGTTCGGGTATTCCCTGCATGTATAATATCCGGCCTTCGCCGGCTTCGACCTTAATGCGGTTATACTGGAGTACGCCGTAAACGTTGGCCCCGGAGTTTACTTTCGGCACCATTGCAGCAACTCCTTCGTAAGTTCGATGACCGCCTTCTCGAGTTGTTCCAACCGCTGCGTTTCGAGCGTCAGACGGTAGAGATAGGCCAACGCTTTCTTATCGCCGAAGGTCGTGTGTATGGCTTTGACGCACTGGTTGTAGTTCACCCCGATAGCCCGGAACTGGGTGTAAAATCCCGTCAGCCGGACATAGAAATCGTAGGTGTTCTTGTCCCTAACGACGACCGTAAAAGGTCATCCGAAGATGCGGTGGCAGATGAAATCGGCTTTATTTTTCATTCCGGAGTGTTCGTACATGCGCAAGAAACGCTCGTTCTGCTCGCTTGTCAAGCGAACGTAATAGCGGTGTATGCGCGGATCGTCGAGGGCTTTGCGGCCCGCGGCGGAGGTCGGTTTATCGGCAGCATCCATAGAGCATCGGTGTTTTGAGGTTACGACTCGGGAGTAACCGTCGGCCACGCCGAAGGTCGCGGCGGCACTTTCGGCGGCTCGGAATATTCCGAGCGGCTGAAGGTACCCCTTGCTATATGCGGGCGCATATAGAAATCCGGCCAAGGGCCGGATGAAGGTGCGCGCCTTCGGCGTCGCGGCGGGATTACTCTTTTCGGAGACAAAGGTAGAGCGTTTTATCTTATGTTGTATCAGATATATACCTGCCAACGGACGCCGATACGCGCCTTTGGGCGCCACCCGTTTTCGGAGCCGCCGAACGGGGGCGTTTTCTCATTTTCTTTGTGCGCGGATCGGTACTTACGAATCTACCTGCCCGCGTAGTCTCTTACTCCCGTACCTCCGTCATTACGCGGCTATGCGGATACGGATATAGATGTCTGCATAGATGCCGAAGTTCGTATGTGACAGCTTACATCCGTATCTGCCGACAAAAGTATGCGAATCCGCAAAGGCGTATGAATCGCCGAAGATACGTAAATACGCAAGTACGTATCCGCGTATCGGAACAAGTTAAATATTAATCGCTTAATTATTTTTGTATGGAACAGAACCCTTTGTGCATCGCTTTCGCCTCCCAGAAAGGTGGCGTCGGCAAATCGACCCTCACGGTGCTGGCCGCCTCGTGGCTGCACTACCTGCACGGCATCCGCGTCGCGGTGGTGGACTGCGACTACCCGCAGCACTCCATCCTCAAACTTTCGAACCGCGACAAGGCCGTCGTGCAATCTTCGGCGATCTACGGCAGACTCCTCGTTTCGCTCGCCGAGAACAAAGGGGTGAAACCTTATCGTATTCTCTGCTGCAAACCTTCCGAGGCAATGTCGGAATGGCGGAAATGGGCCGCCGTCGCCGAAGAACGATACGATGTCGTGCTGTTCGACCTTCCGGGAACGGTGGGCAACGAAGGCGTCCTTTCCACGATCGTCGAGTTGGACTACCTCTTCATTCCGATGAAGGCCGATCGCATCGTATTGGAAAGTACGCTCAATTTCGCCTCTGTTCTCAACGACCGCCTGATCAAGACGGGACGGGCGCATCTTCGGGAGCTGTTCCTGTTCTGGAACTTGGTGGATCGCCGCGAGCGGACGCCGCTCTATGAACAGTACGAGAAAGTCCTCGATCAGTTGGGGCTGCGGCATCTGCGCACGCATATTCCCGTGCGGAGCAACTTCAACAAGGATATTCAGGAAGCGGGCGGCCCGGTGTACCGGTGTACGCTGCTGCCGCCCGACCGGGCTTTCGTCGCCGAGTGCGGTTTCGACCGCCTGATGACGGAGATCTGCGCCGTACTGAAACTTCAGAGCCATGAGTAGCAGGAAGGCTCCCGCCCAACAGGAGATCGACGAAGAGTATCTGCGCAGCCTGATGGCGGCCCCGGAGCCGGCGGCTTCTTCGTCGGATACCGAAGTGTCGGAACAGGCGGAAACCCCGGCTTCGGAGCCGCGCGTCAGGCGTTCGGATGCGGAAGACTATGCGTCGCGGTTTCTGAAGAATACTCCTTCCGAAGCGCGGCAATGCGTCTATATCGACCGGCGGCTGCACCGCAAGATCACGACCCTCGTGGGCGTTGCGGGCAACCGGCGTTTTACGGTCGGGAACTTCATCGACAACGTATTGGAACAGCACTTCGAGCGGCACCGGACGGAAATACGGTCGCTCTGCTCCAAAGGACTCAATAAAATTCTATAAGGATGACACCCGTTATGAAAATCACGGAAGCCCTCGTCGTGCTGTTCCTCGTGCTGTTCTGCTACTTGTTTTTGGATAAGTTCCTCTTCCGGGGCGAGTTGGGCGAAATTTGCTTCGGGCCGACGTGCCGGGCGCTGGCGCGTTGGCATCGACGGCAAGCCGACCGTCTCGACCCGCCGCGCCGCCGCAGGCGTCGGACGGTAGCCGTTACCCCTAAAGACGATGCGCTGGTCGTCACCCGGGACTACGGCGCCGGTCAGCGGACGCCAGCACGCGCCGCGTCACGCCACTCCCGGCGCAAGGGGAACAATTCAGACAAGAGCGACCATACATTTGTACCGGCAAGCGACAGCGATAAGGAACATCGCGCTGTGCAAGCGACCGTTCAGGGGTGGATACATAAGGAACCTACGGCGCTCACCGCGGAGGAAGAGAACACCCTGACGCGCGAAGCTGCGACCGAAGAGGTGATGGACATAGGATGCGAAACGACGGCCCCGCCTGCCGGGACGCAGAGTTTCTCTCCGCAGCAGTTGGATTGCATCTTCGCCTTGTGCAAGGGGCAGGCCGTACCTGAAGAGCAGCGGCAAACCCTGGCCGGAGTGCTGCGTGACATCCGCCATACGGAAGTGCAGCGCACGCTCGTGGACGCCATCTCCGGCGCCAGCCCGATCATCGCCCGTTATTTGGACGATGCCGAGAAGGAAGCGGCGCAGCGTATGGCCGCCGCTCCGAAATAGATTGTTCAACTTAAAAAATGCGAAGCACATGAAAGCTCCCGGATACTACGATTCAGGCTGACGACAGGATAAGCAGCACGCATGAATCACGGGCCCAACGCCCGGAGAGAGAATCTGAAGTCGAATTAAAAAACACAATCATCCATGAAAAGAAAACTCATTTTCAGTTCGGCATGAATCGCCGTATGACTGCTCGCCACGGCGCAGCACGCTGCAGCGCAGCAAGGCAACGGCATGGCCGGCATTCAGGAGGCTACGCAGATGGTCACGTCGTATTTCGACCCGGCGACCAAGCTGATCTACGCCATCGGCGCCGTCATCGGCCTGATCGGCGGAGTGCGGGTCTATCAGAAGTTCAGTTCGGGCGATCCGGATACGTCTAAAACCGCTGCGAGCTGGTTCGGAGCCTGTATCTTCCTGATCGTCGCCGCCACGATTCTGCGTTCGTTTTTCCTTTAGACGATGGCCGAATATCCGATCAATAAAGGCGTGGGCCGCCAGGTGGAGTTCAAGGGACTGCGGGCGCAGTACCTCTTCCTCTTCGCCGGCGGCCTGCTCGCCGTTTTCATTCTCGTAGTCGTACTTTATATGGGCGGGGTCGATCAGGTGGCATGCCTTGTCGCGGGCGTGGGGCTGGGCGGTGCGCTTGTGGCGCTGACCTTCCGTCTGAACCGCAAGTACGGGGCTTACGGACTGATGAAGCTCCTCGCCGCACGGCGGCATCCGCGACGTATCGTCTCCCGAAAAAGTGTGGCAAGAATTCTAAACCGACATTAAGACCATGAATAACACCCTGAAAACCGAAACCCTCGAACGGAAATTTCCGATCTGAAAGGTCGAACACGATTGTATCCTCTCCAAAGACGCCAACATCACGGTGGCGTTCGAGGTTACGCTTCCGGAGTTGTTTACCGTCTCTTCGCAGGAATATGAAGCGCTGCACGGCGTATGGCTCAAAGCGGTGAAGGTGCTTCCGGACTATACCGTGGTGCACAAGCAGGATATTTTCGTTCAGGAGCGGTATCGTCCCGACATCGGGAAAGACGATTTGAGTTTCTTGAGCCGGTCGTTCGAGCGGCATTTCAACGAACGACCTTTTCTGCATCATACCTGCTACCTGTTCATTACGAAGACAACCCGTGCGCAAAGCCGCCGTCAGAGCGATTGCAGTATGCTGTGCCGGGGTACGCTCGTCCCGAAAGAGTTGCAGGACAAAGATACGACGACGCGCTTTCTGGAAGCTGTGGAGCAGTTCGCCAGTATCGTCCGCGAGAGCGGCCATATCCGGCTGCGGCGTCTCGGAGCGGACGAGATTGCCGGGACTCCCGAATCTTCGGGAATCCTCGAACGTTATCTCACGCTGTCACCGTCCGGGAAGACTCCGTTACAGGACATGCGTCTCGATCCCGACCGGATGTGGATCGGCGACAAGGCGTTGTGCCTGCATACGCTTTCCGACCTGGACGACCTCCCCGGCAGCGTTCGTACGGATGACCGCTACGAACGCCTCTCGACGGAGCGTTCCGATTGTCGGCTTTCATTCGCCGCTCCCGTAGGATTGCTGCTCTCGTGCAACCACATCTACAATCAATATCTGTTTTTGGATAACAGCGACGAGAACCTCAGGCAGTTCGAACGTACGGCCCGTAACATGCAGTCGCTCGCGCAGTACAGCCGTTCGAACCAAATCAACAAGGAATGGATCGACGATTACCTCAATGAGGCGCACTCCTTCTCTCTGACCTCGATACGCGCCCATTTCAATGTCATGGCATGGGGCGAAGGGAGCGAGGAGCTGAAGCAGATCCGTAACGATGTCGGGGCGCAGCTGGCGCTTATGGGGTGCACGCCGCGTCATAATACTGTGGATGTTCCGACGCTTTTCTGGGCGGCGATCCCCGGCAACGAAGGGGATTTTCCCGCCGAAGAAAGTTTCTATACGTTTCTCGAACAGGCGTTGTGTCTGTTTAACGAAGAGACGAACTATCGCTCATCTTTGTCGCCTTTCGGCATTAAGATGGCGGATCGGGTGAGCGGTATCCCCATTCACCTCGACATCTCCGACTACCCGATGAAAAAAGGATGGATAAGCAACCGGAACCGTGTGGTCATCGGGCCTTCAGGGGGAGGCAAAAGTTTTATCCTCAATCATATATGCAGGCAATATTATGAACAGGGCGCACATATCGTGATTGTCGATACGGGAAACTCCTATCAAGGATTGTGCTCGCTTATCCGGCAGAAAACCAAAGGTCGGGATGGGATATATTTCACCTATCAGGAGGATGCCCCCGTTGCCTTCAACCCCTTCTTTGTCGAAGACGGAGTGTACGACGTCGAGAAGCGCGAATCGCTCAAGGCGCTGTTGCTGACTTTGTGGAAGCGCGAATCCGAGGAACCGACACGTGCGGAAGAGGTGGCCTTGTCGAATGCCGTGAACCTATACCTCTCGCAACTCAAGACCGGCACTGCGGTCACACCTTCGTTCAACACCTTCTACGAGTTCGTCGCAACGGATTACCGCCGTCTGTTGGAAAAAAAGCGCGTCCGGGAAAAGGATTTCGATATTGAAAATTTTCTGAACGTTCTCGAACCCTACTATCGTGGCGGGGAGTACGACTACCTCTTGAACTCCGACAAGCAGTTGGACTTGTTGGATAAGCGATTCATCGTCTTCGAACTGGATAATATCAGCGAAAACAAAGTCCTTTATCCTGTCATTACACTGATTATCATGGAGACCTTCCTTACAAAAATGCGGCGGCTGAAGGGTATTCGCAAAGTTTTACTGCTCGAAGAAGCATGGAAAGCTATCGCCAAGGCGGGCATGGCGGGATTTATCAAGTATTTGTATAAAACCTGCCGCAAGTATTTCGGCGAGTGTATGTGCGTAACGCAGGAGTTGGACGACCTGCTGTCGTCGCCCGTCCTCAAGGAGAGCGTCATCGCCAACTGCGACTGCCGCATCCTTTTGGACATGCGTAAGTATGCTAACAAGTTCGACGAGATTCAGGAGTTGTTGGGATTGAGTGATAAGGAACGCAATCAGGTGTTGTCGATCAATCGGGCCAATGACCCCAAGCGCCGCTACAAAGAGGTGTGGATCGGACTCGGAGGCGTACACTCTGCTGTCTATGCTACCGAAACGAGTCTTGAGGAATACCTCTGCTATACCACCGAAGAGACTGAAAAACTGGAGTTGCAACGTCTCACGGAGAAGCTCGGCGGCAATATCGAGCTGGCCATACGCCAGTTGGCCGAGCAAAAACGCAATGAAGATCATTAACCTAAAAACCGAAAATCATGTTCATATCCAAAAAAGAACTCGCCGAGCGAGACGAACGGCTGCGCCGGGCGCAGGAAGAGATCGAGTCGCTGAAACAGACCATCCGGGAGTTGCAATCCGAGGTTGCCGACGACCGTATCTGCGGCTGCTGAAAGAACGAATACGGAGAGCGGATCACGATCCGCAAAACGGCTCCGGGATATGCCGCGACGCTTTTCTGCGGCGAACGTCCCGTGCGGGACATGGTCATTCTCAAACGCGATGACAGTCTGTGGCTCCATGTCTTGTACAGGCAAACCGGCGGATGCGTCATTCATCACACGACCAACGATATTCTGCATATCGGATGTTTCGGGCTTTTCGTCCGCGACGACCGGCCGCAGCGTATAGGGACGGAAGTAATCCTTCAGGCTCCGGTGCGATGGGACGGCGAATAGGCTTCGGCCTGCTGGCAGCGATGCTGCTGGCAGGTCATCCGCTTCGGGCGCAGTGGGTGGTGAGCGACCCCTCGAATCTGGCGCAGGGTATCGTGAATTCCACCAAGCAGGTCGTCGAAGCATCCCGGAACGGAAGTACGCTGCTTCAGAGTTTTCAGCAGACGGTAAAGATTTACGAGCAGTCGAAAAAATATTACGACGCGCTGCGGTCGGTGCATAACCTCGTCAAAAGCGCCCGTCGCGTGCAGCAGACGATGCTGCTCGTGGGCGACATCTCCGATATATACATCTCGAATTTCCGGTCGATGCTCGACGATACGAACTACTCGGCCGAGGAACTCACGGCAATGGCCGCAGGCTATACGAAGCTGCTGTCGGCGAGTGCCGACCTGCTGAACGACCTGAAGCAGATCATCACTCCGTCGGGGCTTTCGATGACCGACAAGGAGCGGCTGGATATTATCGACAGGATCTATTACGAGATGCTCGAATACCGCAATCTTACGGAATACTATACGCGCAAGAATATCTCCGTGTCGTTCCTGCGCAGCCGTCAGCGCGGGGATTCGGAGCGTGTGCGGGCCTTGTACGGCGGCCATAACGACAGATATTGGTAACCTATGACGATGCCGTTAGCCGTAGAGTGGACGAACCTGCATCAGATTCTCCGCTCGTTGTACGCCGATATGTTGCCGTTGTGCAGCGATATGATGGGCATTGCCAAAGGACTCGCCGGGCTGGGCGCCCTGTTTTTCATCGCATACCGGGTCTGGAAATCCCTCGCCGCCGCGGAGCCGATCGAGGTATTCCCGCTGCTGCGGCCTTTTGTGCTGGGGCTGTGCATCATGGCTTTCCCGACCCTCGTATTGGGGCCTTTGAACGGTCTGCTGTCACCTATCAGCAATGCCACATCGCATTTGGTCGATCGACAGGCGTTCAATCTGGAAAAATACCAGACACAGAAGGATGAATTGCAGCGTCAGGCGATGCTCCGCGATCCGGAAAAAGCCTATCTTATCAGTAATGAAGAGTTCGACAAACGGCTTGACGAATTGGGCTGGAAGCCTAAAGACCTCATGGCGATTGCCGGGATGTATGCCGAGCGAGCCGGGTATCAATTCGGTCAGAAAGTCCGTGAGGCATTCCGGGCGTTTCTGGAAACGCTCTTCCAGGCGGCATCGCTGACCATCGACACCGTGCGGACGTTTTTCCTGATCGTTCTGGCGTTGCTGGGGCCCGTGGCCTTCGCCTTCTCCGTGTACGACGGCTTTCACAATACGCTGGCGTCTTGGCTGGCACGCTATATCTGCATCTATTTGTGGCTGCCCGTCAGCGACCTGTTCGGTGCGATCCTTTCGCGCATCCAGATTCTAATGCTCCAGCAGGACATCGAACGACTGCAAGACCCGACGTTCATACCCGACGGAAGCAATACGGTCTATTGTATTTTTATGATTATCGGAATCGTCGGATATTTCTGCGTGCCGACCGTTGCGTCGTGGATCATTCAGGCCGGAGGCGCCGGAAGTTACGGCGATAAAGTCGCAGGCGCAGGACGTGCCGTGGCGATGGGCGCTGCCGGAGTCGCCGGAGCGGCGGTCGGAAATGTCGGAGGCCGTATAAAAGGGGCTTTGAAGAAACGATAAAACGTAATAAAATATGGAATTCAAAACATTGAAGAATATAGAATCGTCCTTTCGCCACCTGCGGCTCTTCAGCATGCTCTTTCTGGGAGCCTGCACGCTGATCTCGGTGGCGGCAGTGTGGACATCCTACCGCTTCGCGGAAGCCCAGCGGCAGAAGATCTACGTACTGGATCAGGGCAAGTCGCTGATATTGGCCCTGTCGCAGGATATGGCCCAGAACCGTCCCGTCGAAGCCCGCGAACACGTGCGGCGCTTCCACGAGCTCTTCTTCACCCTCTCTCCCGACCGCGAGGCCATCGAAGGCAATGTCCGCAGGGCGCTGTACCTTGCGGACGGAAGCGCCATCGCCTATTACCAGAGCCTTGCAGAGAAGGGATATTTCAACCGCATCATCGCCTCGAACGTATCGCAGAATGTCGTCGTGGACAGCATCCGATGCGATTTCGACTGCTATCCTTATGCCGTGGAGACCTTCGCACGGCAGAAGATCGTCCGTGAAAGCAACGTGACGGAGCGGACGCTCGTCACGACATGCCGCCTGCGAAATGCCGTACGCTCGGACAACAACCCGCAGGGATTCCTGATCGAAGATCTGCGTATTCTCGAAAACAAAGACCTCGGAAGTTATGAGCGCTAAGGATTTACAGACGCGGGCCGAAGCGTGGCTGAAGGCCCGCATGAAACGTCTTACGCCGCGCCAGCGGCTCGGGCTGGTTACTGTGCTGCTGCTCGTCTATGCGGCGGTCGCCCTGATGATTCTGTTCGGTGGAATGCGGAGTCGGGAGACGTCGATTCCCGCCGTCGAACACCTCCGGCAGCCACTACTGCCGGAAAGGAGCCTGTTACCTCTAAACACGAGTGAAGATGACACGCAGGAGCGATAACGGAGCAGTTGAAAAGCTGTCGCAACTTCTCACGCCGCAGCGCCTCCGGCAACTTAAGTTCGTAGGTGTCGTGACGGTGATGACACTGCTGTGCGGCATTTTCCTATGGTACCTGTTCGCCCCGAAACCGGCTCCGCAGCAGGCGGGAACGGGCGGATACAATGTTACGATTCCGGAAGCGACGGTAAAGCCGGCGGAAACGGACAAACGCAAGGTCTACGAACAGGAGCAGTACGAGCAGCAGCGGCGCGAGAAACTACAATCGTTGGGTGATGTTATGGACGACCGCTTGCCTGTGACCGGGGAAATGGCGGATGCTACAGTTCCGGCAGCACCGACGGCGATCGACGAATCGGATGCTGCCTACCGGAGGATATCGGGTGAAATGGCGGCTTTCTACACCCCGGCCCCTTCTTGCGGCAATACCGAGGTCGAAGCACTGAAAGAGCAGGTCGCGGCCCTGCAATCCCAACTCGACGCCGAGCGGCAGCAGCCCGATCCGCTGGAACTGGCCGAGGAGCAGTACAAGCTCGCACGGAAGTATCTCGGCGGCGGAACGGCCGCGGACGAAGAGGCCGGGCCGACGAAGCAGCGAAGGGATTCGCGTCTGTCCGTCATGCGGCCCGTTCGGGAGGGTGAGGTCGAAGCCTCGACACTCGATCCGCGGGCGGATTTCACCGTCGAACGTAACTTGGGATTTCTCACGGCAGCAGGTGATGTCGCGCATGCCGACATTCCGACAGTCAGGGCTTGTGTCGCTCAGACGCAAATCATACGTGCCGGAAGCACCGTGCAACTGCGGTTGCTGGAAGCCGTGCGTATCGACGGAGTGACCATTCCCCGTTATACGCCGCTATACGGTCTTGCGACGATCTCCGGAATGCGGCTGCAAGTCACGGTGTCGTCCGTCGAATACGGCGGACGGATCTTCGCTGTCGAAGCCGTGGCTTACGACCTCGACGGCCAGCCGGGGCTCAACGTCCCGAACTCCCGCGAGCGGACGGCCCTCAAAGAGGCGCTGGCGTCCGTAGGACAGACTGCCGGGACGAGTGTAAACGTCACCCGTTCGGCCGGGCAGCAGGTGTTGTCCGAGCTGGCCCGCGGAGGATTGCAGGCTTCGTCGCAGTATGTCGCCGGGAAGCTCCGCGAGGTGAAGATAACCCTCAAAGCCAACCATCAGCTATTATTGATTTCAAAACAGCAGTAAAATGAAAAGAGACCTTATTTATCTGCCCCTGATCGTCTCCGCAATCTGGGCAGCACACGCTACGGCGAAAGCCATGCAGGACGGGCCGCAACAGATCGAACCCCGAAAGATCGAAGCGGGATTCACCAAGACTGTACACATCCTCTTCCCGTCGCCCGTCACGTATATCGACATCGGCTCGATGGACATCATCGCCGGCAAGGCCGACGGGGCCGAGAACGTCGTGCGCGTGAAAGCCGCCGTGCGGAATTTCGCAGCAGAAACAAACCTGACGGTCATCACCGAAGACGGCGGATTTTTCACTTTCGATGTCTATTATGCCGAGAATCCGGCTGTCTCGACCCTCAATCTTACAGTGCAGGAACCGCAACCAGAAAGTATGAAGAAACCGGCTGCCGTGGGCTATCCGCAGCCGACGGCCCCAGCATCCGAAAGCCGGGTGCTGCTGCGCGAGGTAGGGCGCGAGAAACCTGCGACCATAAAACGCATGTTGAGCGACATATACCGCCAAAACCGTACGGACGTGAAGGGCATTCGCACGAAGAAGTACGGCATCGGGGTCGAAGTGCTGGGAATTTACGTGTTCAATGACGTGATATACATGCACACCTGTATCTTGAACGACACGAATATCTCTTTCGAGGTGGATGCGCGGCGATTCATCGTAGCGGATCGCAAACTCGCCAAGCGCACGGCACAGCAGCAGACGCCGCTCGAAATCCTGCGCGTATGCAACGACCCGGCCGTCGTGAGGGGACATCAGCGTCAGCGGACGGTATTCGCGCTGCCCAAACTGACGATCTCCGATGACAAGGTGCTTTTGCTGGAAATCGTCGAGAAGAACGGAGCCCGGCATCAGACGGTGGAAATACCAGCCGAAGAGTTGTTAGAAGCAAAACTGCTGTAACGGGAAAAATAAGATTCGATGCTCGTACACTTTCTAACGGCTATTTGCCTGACAATGGGAATATTGTCGGTACTGGTCGCCATCGGACTATGTTGGTTGATCCTCTTTCCGGAGTATCCGAAACACAGATATTGCTCCGGGGTTGAACCCAATTAAAAGTGCCCGGTAAAACCGGGCACTTTTAATATTTTACAACTTACAATTCTCTGGTGTGGCAGGCAGGTCATTCCACGACTTGTCCGCCATAGTGCAATGTGCATATTTCACGATGTATCTGCCGGCATAGCAGCTCGATAACCCGTTCGGAAAGATCGTGCCGCACCGTGTGCATGAAGCGGCGGTTCTCGATGCGGCTGAACAGGCTTGTGCCGTCTTCGGCGACGGCGCAGCAGATTTGCGCCTCGCGGAAACGGTCGTAATCGGTGAAATATTCCACGTTGGGAGCGATACGTATATAGGTTTTCATAGGTTCGTCAGATGATGTTTTGACACAATTCGGGGTGGCGGTATGGCGGGAGCCGCGGGCGTCCGCCCGTTCGCGTCTGCGGCAGTCATGCCGCAGACGGAAACCGAAACTTATTTATGGTGTCGCAAGGTCGTTGAATCGCAGTTCGATAGTTGTCTGCAACAATCCCGGCGGGCAGGAACAAGTGTCCCTAATGTTCAATTCTTCGGAGAAAATATGTACGGTATAGCAGCGTGCCGCTCGCTCCCGGGAAATCCGGATACCCCAAGTATGGCCGTTTCGGCGTGCGAAAAAAATGTGATTCCCCGCACCTACATGGATCAGATCGAAAACGGCGACTCCATGCCGACGAAGAGCGTCGATAAATTCTTTCAGCATGATTCATTCGGTTTTATGGGGACGGCCCGCAGGCCGTCCCCGATCAGAATTTAGGCGGCTTTCTTTGTCGTTTTCTTGGTGCTCTTACCCGTTTTGCCCTCTTTCTTGGCGGCTTTGGTCTTGGCTTTCTCCTGCGCTTCGGCCACGGCAATACGCTCGTCGAGACGGTCGTTGCGCTTCGTGTATTCCTCGTCGAACTGCGCTTTCACAACCCCGTATTTCTCTTTGTGGTGCAAGGCTGCAAATTCCATCAGCAGTTGCTTCCCCGTTTTGTCGAAACCGATGTCGGATGTAAGACTTTTTACCAAGAAATCGCGGGTGATGAGGTCGCGTTGTTCGTCGGTCAGCGCATTGACGACAGCGATTTTCTGTTCGGATGTCAAATAATACGCCTTAGGGAATCCCACGGCGGCGAGGTGTTCGCGCCGCAGGCTTCCGAGCATGATGTAATAGAGAATGTTGTCTTCCAGCTGGGTAAACGGCGTCGGGGCGATCTCCTCGTCGCGGACGATCTGCCGGACGGCTTCGACGGTTTTTTCGTGTGCGAGTTCCGTGTTGCGGATTTTCTTCTCCTCAAGGCGGGCGATCAGTTCCCCGGTAGATTCCCTGCCTTTGGCGGCTTGGTTTACATAGACCAGCCGGGCGTCGTCGCGCGAAGTCTTGACGAAGATACGGATCGCCCCGGCGTCGTGCTTGGCCAGCAGGTCGGCGGTCTTTTCCTCGGCGGCCTTTTTCTGCTGTTCATAGATCTGCATTGCCGCGGTATAATCGGCATCGGTGGCATAATCCGCCGGACATGGTTCCGCGGGTATAGCGGGCATTTCCTGCACCTGCCCGTATTCGAACGCCTTGCATTCGACCCCGTTTTCGGTCATATGCTCTACGGCCTTATCATGGTCGTCGCATCCGTAACGGTCTTTGCAAAGGATGAATTTCGGATTTTGCGCGAGCAGTTCTCCGCTTTTTCGCTCGATGAATTCGCGGTTTTTGGCTTCGAGACATTCCCGGTTCGTACACCGTCCGCTTCCCGTGGCGAACATATCGTATAGATTGGTGTTGTGCTTGCATTTGGCGCACGCCGTCTGGTCGAAGCGATACCGGGCCAGATCGTTCGTATAATGGGCGTCCACCATCCGCTTGAACTCCTTTACGGAGTATTTCCGCCACCCTTCCTCGTCTTTGAGGCGGTCTTTGCAGATCGTCTTTTGCAAGTCTTTCCCGTATCGTGCCAACTCCATAGCGAGACCCAGCGTAATGGAGTTCCCGCGCAGGAGTTTTTTTGCATCGGGGATCAGTTCGTTGAGTTTCATCCGGTAGTAGATATACTGCTCGCTCTTACCGAAGCGTGCGGCCACGGCGGCGGCATCCCCGCCGAGGGTCTGCATGGCGGCTTTGTAGGCTTCGGCCTCGTCGAGCGGCGGCATCTCCTCGCGCTGAATGTTCTCCGAAAGCGCGAGGTCGAAGATCGCCCGTTCATCGGCGGGCACGGCATCGACGATTGCCTCGATCTCGGTCTGGCCGAGCAGTTGCACGGCGCGGTAGCGGCGTTCTCCGCAGACGATGATATAACCGCCTTGTTCTGCGGCTCGCACCCGGATGGGCTGAATAAGGCCGTGCGTGGCAATGGAGACGGCCAGTTCCGCGAGGGCATTCTCGTCGTAACTCCGCCGCGGATTGTTGGGGTTGGGGCGGATTTTGTCAATGGAGAGCAAAACGGTCGATTTCGTGCTCTGGGCGGCGGTTGCGGTCGTGGTGTCGGTTTCGTTCGTTTTCATGGTGTGATGATTTTAAGATTATTTTGAAAGGTATTTGATCAGTTGCTTGTGGCGGTCGTACGGTATTTTGAACAGCAGGTAGGTAATGCCTATGCCGTTACGGGATGCGTTGTGGAGGAGTTGCCGCAGATCGGGGTCTTCCCCGGCCGTGACGCCGAATACCTCCGGCATGTATTTTTCCGGCAACTGCGTGCGCATCATGTAGTCGAAATCCGCCGTGCGCTGTATGATTTCTTCGTATGGTTTCATAATAAAGTCGTTAAGAATGAGAGGATCGAATCGCCGGACATGGCATGCGCGTTGTCCCAATTCCGCCATTGCTGTCCGTCCTTGTTTTGTAACGAGAGGTTGAAAAGAGGGTCTTTCCCCTGCGACCACTTGCCGGAATAAATCCGGATGCTGAAAGTGCGTACATGACCGCTGAAATCGAAAAAGGCGGTGTATTTTTCTTTGCCGTTGATCTCCAGCAGGAGCGCGGCGATAGCAGTTATCTGTTCGTTCATGCTCTCGGGTGTTGTGGGGCGGACGGATGCCCGCCCCGGGTTGAATGTTATTTGAGATAGGCGGCCAATGCGCTGCGCACCTCTTGTTCTCGGCGTTTGGAGAAAATCCACCCGGCACACCGGGTGCCGTCGTGCGTAAGGTAGGCGCGGAACAGCCCGTTCAGATCGCGGAGCGTGTCACGCAGGGGTTTCGTATCGCCGAATACGGCGATCGACTTTTCGGAGTATTCCACGATCTCGACACGTGCGTCGGCCACGGTTTCGGGGGCGGCGGTCTGCACGGGTGCAGGGTTCTCGATGCATACATTGTCGGAATTTCCGGCCACGACGGCGAAACGCTTGATAATGCCCTCTTTGTCGCGGCACGATTCCTTGCTGACCTGCCAGCCCGAATAGCGGTGCGTACCAAGGTAATAGCCGTGCCCCATGCTGTACTTTTCGCGGTGTTCGTACTCGCCATTACGCTCGGCCAGATGTGCCGTGCCATCGAACCGTGCCGCGGCCTTGCGCATTTCGGGGAACAGATCGCGCGTGTGGGTCGAAAATCCGAGGATCACCGTGCGCACGATACGCGAGCCGAAATAGTCCGTATAGGGGTCGCATTCGCTTTCATGCTGTTCGCCGATGATGACAGCCACGGCATCGTCGGGAACGATCTGCCGCAAACGCTCCGCGCCGATGGTGCGTAACCGTTCCGCGTCTTCCGCCGCCGCACGTCGGGCGGCTTCCTGCTCGGCTTTGAGGGCGTCGGCACGAGTGCGGAGCGCCGCGACCTCGGCGGCATCCATAAATTCGGGGTGCTCGTCGTCGTAATAGTGCCCGATACCGAATTTGTCCCGCAAGGGGCGGATCAGATCCGCGGAGTGCTCCTCGGCGGTTTCGGGGTCGATCAATCGGTAATTGTAACCGGATTGTGTGTGTTCGATTCCGGCCACGACCATGCGGCGGCGCATGCTGTAAGGCCCGTCATAAATAACGATCTGATTCTCCCGCACGCTTTGTACGTCGGTGTCGTAACTCTTTCCTGCGAATAGCAATGTGACTTTTCCCATAGTTGTAAGGTGTTGAATGTTAGTAAAACAGCCGCAGAAGAAACCGCACGAGGACAACCACGGGGGAAAGGACGAGACGCACGATGTCCCGACACCGCCGCAAGAGCCATAACGAGAGGCAGAAGCCCCAAAAACCGCCCGCGCCGAGGTAAACGCCTGCGAGAAATTTGAACGCCGCAAACGCGCCGAAAAGCACAGCCGCGAAACTTGCCGCAGACCTCCAAAACCCGCAGATGCCGGTGGGAGCGGTGCCGCTCCGTTTCAAAATTTCCCGTATGTCTTTGTGCTGTTTCATAACTACGACCTTTTTTTTATGCCGTATGGGCCGCGTTTGCCTTGCTTCCGTTTCTGTGGGCTATATTTCAGAGGGGCGGAATACAAACAAGATTTCAGGACAAAAAAATCAGCCGCAACTTGTATATTGCGGCTGATTTATTTGTCTGAACCCGAAGGGCCCCGATCTTGGTTGTTTTCCGACCCCCTGCCATAGCTTCGCCCACGGAAACGGAAGCAAGGCAAATGCGGTGCATAACGTGCTAAACGGGGAGTAGGTAGTCTCGGAAACAGCACAAAGACATACGAGGAATTTTCAACCCGGATATAAAAAACAGATATGTCTTTTAACATATCTGCTTATCTGTCTTTGGCCGGATTGTATCTTGCTATCGGTAGCCAATAATTTCAAAATACTGCGAGCCGTAAATCCTTTGCCGTAGGCGGCGGTTATTTCCATTTTGGAAACAACCGAGTCTGTATCGGGATTTTCAGCGTTCGACCGTTCCCAATGGCATATACTTATTCTAATTGGATATCCCATTTTGTGATTTCGAATTCGAGGTCACAAATTGCGGCCTCAAACCGATTGCGAACCGTCGGATCATTCTGTCGTATCCGCCTCCGGGTGTTCGATCCCTTCGGCTGTTTTTTCGGCCAATGCCTGTTTTGCCGTGAGCGGCGATACGATTCTTTTTCCGGTCTGGGCTTCGATCTCGCGGCGGGTATTCCCGGCGATACGTCCGCCCTGTGCCGCCACGGCACGGTTCGCTGCGGTCGTCCGCGGTTTTCGCTCTTTCGAAATTTCGGTGGTCGTCGCTTCGGCAAGCATGTTGAGCACCAGCTCCAGATTGGTCATGTTGTCGCGCAGGCTTTCGGTTTTCAGTCCCTTGTACTGCTTGTACTGGCGCGTGGTCATACCCGACCAGCCCAGCGTAATAATATCGGTCAGCGTGGCGTATTCCTGTCCCTTTTTGATGCCGCGGCGTTCCCATTCGTCGGTCAGTTCCTTGCGTACCTCGATGGATTTCAGCCGCTGGTTGATCCAGTTCTCGGAATAGCCTTTGCGGTGGTAGTATTCCAGCATCCGGTCGATGCCCTGTTCCGGGTCGTCAATCTCCTCCAACCGTTCGCGGGCAAGCGAAGAGAGCCACAACTTGAACGGCTCGGCTTTCGGCGAGGGAATCGACTGCACCAGTCGGAAAAGCTGCTCTACGTCAGCCACATCGGTTAGGCGCATCTTGCCATCCGGAGCGGTCATTTTCAAACCGTGACAATTTGTCACGGTTTCATTCCCTTCAGCTTTCAGCCGTTGTTTGAGTTTGCGCCAGTAGGCTGCGGCATCTTTACTTTCGGTCAAAACTGCGATAACATCGACAATCGAAACGTACCACTTGCCCGCTTCGTCGTCCCAGACGGTGCGTACCTTACGCTCTTCAAAAAGTTGTATCGCTTGCTTTTGGGTCATGGCTCTTTTTACTTTGATTGCTTAAAACCGATGGGCCGGGGCTGTTTGCGGGCCTTTGGAACTTTGACCGACAGGGCTGCGATGGCCTCGTAGATGTTGTCAAGCTCCTTGCGCATGTCTTCCGAAAGGTCGTTCACCGCCTCGGCATTGTCCTCGTCCGCCCGCTCCAGCAGAGCCAGCTTCGCCCGGATTTCAGCCAATTCCGAAGTAACGGTTGTAGCTGTCGTAATATAATTGCGCATGGCGACAAATGCTTTCATAATAGAGATACTTACTTGTATTGCCATTCCACTGCGCAATACCGCAGAAAGCATCGCAACTCCCTGTTCGGTAAAAGCATAAGGTAGGGATGTCTTCGGCCGCTTCACTCTGGATGTCGTCACAAATTGTGATGACATATTTTTCCATTCAATTTCGGAAATGCGGAACATGAACTCTTCCGGAAATCGTTCGATGTTACGTTTTACGGCCTGATTCAATGCACTGGTCGTAACTTGGTAGAGCGCCGCAAGGTCGAAGTCGAGCATCACGCGCTGGCCGCGGATTTCGTAGATTTTACTTTGTATGGTTGTGAGTTCTTCCATCAATAAGTTTGGGCAAGTTCTTTCCTTCAACACAAATATAGTCGCTTTTTTGCAAAAAGAAAGACGAAACCGCTCCGTTTCGTCTTTTCTATTCTTTTTTCGCAGGATAATTTATCGGTGCGAAGAATTCAGCGATTGTGATGTTATATAATTTACAGAGTTTCAGTATAGATTGTGTGTTTGGAATGGAGGTTCCTGATTCATACCGAGAAATATCTAAATGTGTAAACTCAATAACTTCTTCTTGAGAATACCCATGATCCGAACGTAATTGTTGCATACGTTCTATCAAGAGCCGTTGAAAAGTAGTATCTCTATATTTGGGAACCTTTGTTCGCATTTTTTGCAAAGGAAAGGTGATGTCTAAAATTTTATACACGTGATTTCACGTGTATTCGAAAAATTTGATTATATTTGCATACGTGGATTTCTAAATACAGAAATTATGCTACATTTGCGATTGAATAGTTCGGCGTAGCCGACGGACATAATCATAAAGGGTAAACAACTCTTTATACCTACTTGTAAACTTGGAGACCTCTTCGGAGGATGTTTAATCAGATGGTATAATGGTTGTCAGCTCCGGTTATGTCCTGTTTGTTGTTTGCAAGCAGGGCTTGACTGGGGCGCAGGACAGCTTCCATCTGAAGGTAACTCCAAGACCGACAAGTAGGGGCTGACACCGCGCCCCCTTTTTATTTTCTGCGGGCGCATCATCCACTAACCCGAAACCGTCATGCGCCGCCATTTGCCGAATACATTACCTCATACGGATTGCACCCGCCGAGCGACCGCCGGCAGACGGAATCGGTATGTGCGGGCGGCACATATTATATACGGAACGGCCGCCGGCAATATAATTCCCGCAACAACTGTGGCTCCTAAATATGGCAACGGTAGCCCGGTTCCTGTTTCCGGGATAAATTTTTCTTACCGGATCGACCATAAAAAAATAACGGATGCGGCTGCTATTCGGTTGAATTCTTCAAAAAACAGTGTGAAGTTGCGTCACTATCACGTCGAATATCACCGCATCCGTTTTATTATACGCCTCCTCGCTCCGTTATCGACTGCTACGAGGAGGGGCAATATTATAAAATTCAGTCGGAATAGTAGTTGTTTTCAGCAAAATACATCAATGCAATATGATTTTTGTATTTTTGCAGAGTCGACACTACGGACAATGCCGGTACCTGATACGGATTTACATCACCGTTTTTTCCGAACAAGAACGTCGCCTAACGTCACCGGCATTGTCCTTTTTTATTTTCGATATGTAGAGTTCTGGTGGAAATCGTTGTATTACGCCGAACTTTATCAGCAAATTATAGTATCAGGGCAGAGGACTATTTCCAATCATCAATACCCTTTAATCATTCGGAATCAGGACGAAAGGAATATTATGAAAACATGAATATTTCTGCTCTTTTTATCGAAAACATCCCGATTTCTTGTAGGAAAAAGGGACGGCCCCCGATCAGTTCACGGTGTTTCACGAAATTCAACCGCGATCGCAATCACAATCACGATTCGGCCGTCCCTTTCTTTTTTCTACGGTTTGCTGAGCAGGTTCGGGAATAGCAGCATTACCACTGGCAGGTAGTCGCCCAAGTCTTCGCGTAGCAGATGCAGGCATCGCTGGATTTCGCGTGTGACCTTGCGTACCGATATGCCATAGCGCTCGGCAATCTGCTGATAGGTTTGATCCTCGAAACGATTGGCAATGAAAATCTGCGCCGACAGTTCGGGCATTTCGGCCAGACGCCGCCGGAATATTTCTTCGACATCCTTATGAAAAAGCACCTTCGAGAGATCGCAATCCTCAAGTAGTCCGAGGCTTGTGCGGATGTTGCGCATGCCACGCAGGTACATCTGATGCTGTATTTGAAGATGGGTTTGACGCTCGCGCAATGCGTCAATACACTTGTGGCGCACAATACCGAGAATATAAGCCGGAAACTCATCTTGTGACAACTGAATTTCCCGTCTTTTTTCCCAAAGAAGCAGGAAGCTATCCGTAACAAGATCCTCGGCCAACGTCTTGTCGCGCAACAGGGCATAGGCGATCACGATGAACCGTGATTTATATTCGGAGTACAGTCGATCGAACTCATGCGTATCTAATATCGCCTGTGTCATTGAGTATAGCGGATTCGTAGTTTTTTGGGAATTCAAAGATAAGTTATATTCTGAAAAAATAAAATAGATTCGATATTTTTATGCAAATGAATGAATTTCAACAATTTATATTAATCAATATTTTATATAATTTCATAAAAATATTTATTTGCAAAAAAAGGGGTAAACATACCCACGCTCATTCGATATATTATTAAAGACCAAAAAATAACAACCGATCCGGGGAGATCGAACAAGAATTTTGACAACTATGGACGAGAAATTATTATTCAAATATTTTCGGGGCGAAACTACGTCGGAAGAAGAAGATGCGATATTGGCATGGGTCGAGGAGACCCCAGCCAACCGTAAGGAGTTCAAGACCGCTTTCATGATTTTCTCCGGTCTGGCGGTGTATGCCGCCAAGCCGAACGCTATGCCGACAGCCGCGCCGCAGCGCCGCCGAATCTGGAGGCAAGTCGTCCGTTATAGTCTGCGTTCGGCAGCTGCCGTCATACTGATGATCGGAGCCGCGTATACGGGTAAAACGCTTTATCGGAATGCGTTGTCGCAGCAGAATATGTCGATTGTCGTTCCTGCCGGACAGCAGATGTCTCTCACGCTTCCGGACAATTCACAGGTACAGCTCAATTCGGGTACTCGACTGGAATATCCGGTCGTCTTCGGCAAGACCCGCAGCGTGAAACTCTCCGGTGAGGCGTTGTTCGATGTTGCACCGGACAGGAAGCATCCGTTCATTGTCCAGACCTTCGCGTCGGATATCCGGGTACTCGGAACGAAATTCAACGTGCTGGCCGATGCCGAGCGTGGTGAATTTACCACCACGCTGATCGAGGGACAAGTACAGGTGACAAACCGCGCCAATTCTAATGAGCGAATCACCATGTATCCGCACGATGTCGTCTCACTCTCTAACGGGCGCCTGTATAAAGAACGTGCCGAAGATTTTGCAGAACTCTGCTGGACGGAAGGGTTAGTTCATCTGAAGAGGATGCCATTCGACGAGTTGATGGCCAAGTTCGAGCGGGCGTTCAATGTCGAAATACGCATCGAATGCGAGCGGATGCCGCAGATTAACGTGATGAGCGGAGAAGTCCGCATTTCGGACGGTGTAGATTATGCGCTCCAGATTTTACAGCAGGTATCTACCGGCTTTAGTTATACTCGTGATGAAAAAACGAACGTGATTGTAATTAAATAATAATGTGATTGTAATTGAATTTCGTGCAAGCACTCATGTTGCACTAAAAACTCTAAAATCTATGAGGAAATGACCGCGTGACTTAATACACTAAAGCGTTGACTATAATAAAGAAAAGTCTGCGAAATCGCCTATTCGCAGACCAACGATAATAGTCAGCAAAATACTAATCGAGAAAACTATTATCTAAATTTACAAAAGTATGAAAAAAACAGTATTCCACAAAATCAGAAGACTGTTTCGATTTACTTTACTTGTTTGCCTGAGCCTCGGCGTATTATCAGCCAAGGCACAGACTGCTCGTGTGACGCTTAAAGTACAGAATGCGTCGCTTGGACAGGTTATGGACGAGATCAAGAACCAGACCAGATATCTTTTCATCAATCAGGATGTCAAGGATCTCAATAACCACAAAGTAAGTCTGAATGTTTCGGATAAAGCTATTGCCGAGGTGTTAGATCAGATTTTTACCCCTTTCAATATCGGTTATCGCATCGAAAAAACAAGCATTATTATTTTCAACCGACCGAAATCCACATCCAACTCAGTTCTGATTGGAGGTAAGGTCAGCGATGTCGGCGGCGCACCGATTATCGGCGCCACGGTGCTGGTCAAAGGTACGACGAATGGTGTTTCAACCGATGCCGACGGTCGTTTTACGCTAACGATCGCTTCACCTGCCACTGCACAGCTCGAAATAAGCTACTTGGGCTACGAACCTCAAACTTTAGCTGTCGGCAACCGCACCTCTTTTGAGATTACACTGGCGGAATCGGCTTCGGAAATCGAATCGGTAGTCGTTACTGCCTTAGGTATCAAACGTGAAGAGAAGGCGCTGAGTTATAATGTACAACAAGTTGAAGCTGAAGACATCACGACTGTCAAGGACGCCAACTTCATGAACTCGCTGACAGGTAAAGTCGCTGGCGTTACGATCAATGCTTCGTCGTCAGGTGTCGGCGGTGCATCGAAAGTCGTGCTGCGCGGTAATAAATCCATTTCGCAGTCGTCGAATGCCCTCTATGTGATCGACGGTATTCCGATGTATAACTTCGGCGGTGGTGGCGGTACGGAATTCGATTCGAAGGGTGCTACCGAAGCCATCGCGGACATCAATCCCGAGGATATCGAATCCATCTCGGTGCTGACAGGTGCAGCAGCCGCGGCTCTTTACGGCTCGAATGCTGCCAACGGTGCTGTGATGATCACCACGAAAAAGGGACAGGCTGGAGCTTTGAAAGTGACGCTTTCGAGTAATACAGAGTTTCTGAACCCGTTCGTTCAGCCGGAGTTCCAGAACCGCTATGGCACGGGACTAAACGGTCTTCAGTCCGGGTCGGCCATTTACAGCTGGGGCGAGAAATTGGCACCTGCGGCGCGTCTGGGATATACGCCGGATGATTTTTTCGAGACAGGACACGTCTACACCAACGCCGTGACGGTATCGGGCGGTACGGACAAGAACCAGACTTACTTTTCGGCAGCCTCGGTCAATTCGGACGGTATCATTCCCAATAATGAATACGACCGTTACAACTTCACATTTCGCAATACGTCCTATTTCCTGAAAGACAAGCTGCGTCTGGATGCTTCGGCCAGCTATATTTACCAGCAGGATCAGAACATGACCAATCAGGGTGTCTACTCCAACCCGCTGGTTCCTGCTTATCTTTTTCCCCGCGGGACGAACTTCGACTCCTATCGTATTTTCGAGCGTTACAATCCCGCCTCTAAACTTATGGAACAGTTTTGGTCGGACGACCTTGAGGGCGGTGACCTGCGTATGCAAAATCCTTATTGGATTGCCCACCGCAACCTACGCAATACCGATAAGAAGCGTTACATGCTGTCGTTCTCGGCCTCCTATGACATTCTTCCGTGGTTGAACGTTGCTGGCCGTGTGCGCATCGACAATGCGAACTCGCTCTATACGCAGAAACTTTATGCTTCGTCGAATACGACGATTACCGACGGCGGTAAGAACGGTCACTATACCGAACAGCGCGAATACGATACGCAGACTTATGCTGACATTATGGTGAACATCAACAAGACCTTCGGAGACGATTGGTCGCTGCAAGCCAACGTCGGCGCTTCGATCAACAACGTCAAAATCGACCAATTGTCGTACCGCGGCCCGATTCAGGAAAATGGATTGCCGAACGTGTTCAATGTTTTCGACCTCGACGATTCGAAGAAGCGCGCCGAAAAATACGGCTGGCAGGAACAGACGCAGTCGATATTCGCCTCGGTGGAAGTGGGTTGGAAACAGATGCTCTACCTGACCCTCACGGGCCGTAACGACTGGGCTTCGCAATTGGCCAACTCCCCGCAATCGTCGTTCTTTTACCCGTCGGTGGGTCTTTCGTGGGTGCCGACCTCACTTTGGGATATGGGCAATGCGCTGACATATCTGAAGATTCGCGGTTCGATCGCTTCGGTAGGTATGCCTTTTCCGCGTCACCTGACCGTTCCGACCTACGAGTACGACGCAACGAATAAAGTTTGGACAGCCAAGACACACTATCCGATCGGCGATCTTTATCCCGAACGCACCCGCACTTATGAGTTGGGCCTCGACGCGCGTCTGTGGAAGCACTTCAGTTTGTCGGCTTCGTGGTATTGGGCCGATACCTACAACCAGACGTTCGACCCGCAGATTTCTGTATCATCGGGTTATTCGACGATCTATCTCCAGACGGGCCACGTCCGCAATACGGGTGTCGAAGCGTCGCTCGGCTATCAGAACCAATGGCGCGATTTCGGTTGGTCTACGAACTTTACCTTCTCGTGGAACAAGAACGAGATCGTGGAACTGGTTCACAACTATGTGCATCCCGAGACCGGCGAACTCATCACCAAAGAACGACTGGAGATCAAGGGGCTGGGTAAGGCCAAATATATCCTTAAACCGGGCGGAACACTGGGTGACCTCTATACCAATTCCGATTTGGTCTATAACGACGACGGGTATATCGAAGTGGACAAGAACGGCAACGTAGCCGTCAAGGACGACTATATGGATGACATTTATCTCGGTTCGGTATTTCCTAAATACAATCTCGCATGGCGTAATGATTTCAACTATAAGGGTATCAATCTCGGCGTACTGTTCACGGCCCGCATCGGCGGTATCTGTTATTCGGCTACGCAAGCCAATATGGATTTGTACGGCGTGTCGGAGGCCTCGGCCGCAGCCCGCGATGCCGGTGGCGTGATGATTAACGGCCGTGACATGATCGACGCACAGAAATGGTATCAAGTAATCGGTTCGCAGTCGGGATTACCGCAGTATTACACTTATTCCGCCACGAATGTCCGCTTACAGGAGCTCTCGCTGGGTTACACGCTCCCTTCGAAATGGTTCCGCGACAAGATGCGTATGACCGTTTCGTTCGTAGGCCGTAACCTGTGGATGATCTACTGCAAGGCCCCGTTCGACCCCGAAGCCGTAGCTTCGACAGGCATGAACTATCAGGGTATCGACTACTTTATGATGCCTTCGATGCGTAATCTGGGCTTCAATGTAAAATTCCAATTCTAAAGAACAGCAAAACCATGAAAAAGACAAACAACAAAATGCAGCTACTGCTGCTTTCGGTGGTGCTGCTCGGTACGACTGCCTGTACGGGCGATTTCGCGGACATCAATCGTAATCCGAATGAAGTGACCGACGAACAGTTGCAGGCTAACAACTATAAGATCGGTACGAACCTCAAGACCCTTCAGGGCCTGGTCGTTCCGACGGAAGAGCACCGGTTTCAATTCGTCGAGAGCATCGTCGGATGCCCTTACGCTGGCTACAACGGTAAGACCGTCGATACCTGGCAGGCGACATTCGAAAACTACAATCCCTCGGCTGACTGGCGGAAAGTTCCGTTCGTGGATATGATCTCCGATACCTATCCGGCCTATCGTGCGATTATCAACGGTACGGAGGACGTAGTGGCGCAGGCATTGGCCAAATTGTTCCGCATTGCCATCATGCAGCGCGTCACGGATAGCTACGGCCCGATTCCCTATACGCAGGTCATGGCCAGTAAGACCGAATCGCTGGAGGTAGCCTACGATACACAGGAAGAGGTCTACACGGCGATGTTTACAGAATTAGACGACGTGATCGCTTCGCTTCAGGACAACCTTTCACTACCCTCGGATGCCTTCGGCCGTTACGACGGTGTTTATTCGGGTAATATCTCGCAGTGGCTCAAATTCGCCAATTCGCTCAAGTTACGTATGGCCATGCGTCTAACGGAGGTTAAGCCCGATCTGGCGAAGTCGAAAGCTGCCGAAGCCATTGCCGCCGGGGTCATCACGACCAACGCAGACAATGCCATGATGCACACCTCGGACAACCGAACGACGCTCATTTACAACGACTGGGGCGACCATCGTATTGGTGCCGACATCATCAATTACATGAACGGCTACAACGATCCGCGCCGCGAGAAGATGTTTACGACTGTAACCCTTGTGGAGAACGGACAAGAAATACAGGGATATGCGGGTATTCGCATTGGTATCAACGTGACGAGTAAGGCGCAGGCCGTGTCGTCCTACTCGAACATGCGCGTTACGGGTACGGATCCCTATCTGTGGATGAACGCCGCTGAAGCGACGTTCCTACGTGCCGAATATGAACTGCGCTGGGGCTCGGCCGAAACTGCCGGAACACTCTATGAGCAGGCTGTCACGCTCTCGTTCGAGGAGCGTGGTGCCGATAACGTGAAGGGCTATCTTTCCGATGCGACAAGTACTCCGGCAGCCTACAAAGATCCGTTGAACAAGCACTCCATGGCTTCTCCGCAGAGCACGATCACCGTGGCATGGAACGCCGCGGCGGATTTCGAAACCAACCTCGAACGGATCATTACCCAGAAATGGATTGCCATTTTCCCGCTGGGAACCGAGGCGTGGACAGAACACCGCCGTACGGGTTATCCCCGTCTGCTGCCAGCTGTGGTGGATAACAGCGGTGGCGCCGTGAACGTGGCGCTGGGCGCACGCCGTCTGCCTTATCCGGTCGAAGAGTACACCGAGAACCCGACGAACCTGCAAGCCGCCGTTTCCGCACTGAACGGTGAGTCAGTAAACGGAGCGGGCGATACGCAGGGAACCCGAGTATGGTGGGATCGCAAAAACTTAAATTAGTATGGATATGAAACGAAATAAATTGATCGGGCTTCTCTCCTTATGCCTGCTGGCCGCGACGTTCGCTTCGTGTGAAGATTGGAACGAAACGGAAGCCGTCAAACAAAAAGTCGAACGCCCGGAGGATCAAAATCCAGAATTGTGGGCGGAATATACGGCGGCGTTGCGCGACTACAAGCAGTCGGAACATTTTATCGTCTACGCCCGTCTGTTCAACTCTCCCCAACCGGGTACCAGTGAAAAGGATTTCATGCGTTGCCTGCCCGACTCGCTCGATATCGTGTCGCTGACCAATGCCGACAACTTCTCGAAGTACGATGCGGAAGATATGCCGGCTATGCGTGAGAAAGGTACGAAAGTGCTCTATCAGGTCGATTATGCAGGCCGCAGCGGGGAACTGGCCGATGAAACAAAACTCGGCGCTTACCTCGATAAAGTTATCGCCGCGGTCGAGAAGAATGGACTGGACGGTTACTCGTTTACGGGTATCCCCAATGCGGGCGACGCAGCGACCGCAACGGCGGCTACACTTATCGTCGAACGACTTTCCGCGGCAAAGACCGAAGGACAACTGCTCGTTTTCGAAGGTAATCCGCTTTTCTTGACGGAGGACGCTTTGTCGAAGGTCGATTATGTCGTGCTCGACACCGAGGCTACGGAGAATGTGACCGACCTGAAGATGCAGGTACTCAACGCTACGGGGTATGCCGGCGTTCCGGCTACGAAGTTGCTGCTGGCCGCTGCCGCAGGCGCTCCTCTCTATGACGAGAATGTCGAGGAACATGCCGCTATCACGGAAATGGCCGAGCGGGTTGTATCGCTCGGGCCGCTGGCCGGACTGGGAACCTACGACATTTATAATGACTATTATGATCTGGACATGAACTATAAACTTGTTCGCAATGCCATCCAGACGTTGAACCCCTCAAAATAGTGAGCAATGAGAAGAATTAATAAATACTTATGGCTGATCGCTTCGGCCGCTTTCTGCTCCTGTCAGTCCTATGATGCCGACGACCACAAGTTCGGTAATGTGGTCTACCTCGACGTGGCGGAAACGACTGACGTGCAGACGGCAACGATCAAAAACACGCTCGATGAACTCGATCGGACATTCTCCGCAACGCTGGCTTATCCGTCCGGTGGCGACGTCACGGTCTCCATTGCAGTCGATCCATCGCTCGTCGATACCTACAACGCCCGTCACAACACCTCGTGGCCGATGCTCGATGCGAAATACTATTCGCTTTCCGACGAGCGGGTAACCATCCCGGTCGGCAAGACCGCTTCGGATGCCGTGACGCTCCATCTGCAGGAGTTGCTGGGCGAGGGCGAAGACCAGACAGGTGCGCTGACCCTCGATGCTACCTATCTGCTGCCCGTGACGATCACGAATGCGTCCGTTCCGACGCTGGACAGTTCTTCGACCGTCTGGTATGTTATCAAACGATCGTCGAACATCACTACGGCAGCGCAGCTTACCGACAACTGGATCAATTTCCCGACACTCGACAAGGATACGGAGCAGGCGATGGCCCTCAACAACTTGACGGCCGTGACCTACGAGGCGTTGATCTATATCGACAAGTTCGCCACCTCGGCTCTGAACTCGGCCGGTGTCGCCAACCCCGTCAGCATCTCCACCATCATGGGTGTCGAGGACTACCTACTTCTGCGTATCGGCGACACGAATTTCGAGCGCCAGCAGCTGCAGTTCGACGGTTCGGGCAGCGGTTCGGCCTTCGGCAAGTTCCCGGGTCGTGATGCCGGCAAAATCCTGAACGAAGGCGTATGGTACCATATCGCATGCACTTATGACCAGGCGACGCGCACGGTACGGATTTTCGTCAATGGCGAGTTGCAGAGCGAGGGCAAGGATATGGGGCTTGCGTCGATGAGCGACGACACGCGCATCAATCTGGCCATGCGTGCTTTCTACGATCGTTACCTCAATAATCCGACGCCGGAGAACGAAGAAAAATACGGCGGTTGGGCCGATGCCCGCCAGTTCTTCATCAGCTATTCCTACGACGCCTACCGCCCGCTGAACGGCAAAATCGCCGAGGCCCGTGTCTGGTCGGTAGCCCGCACGCAAGAGCAGATCCGGGAGAACATGTACGAAATCGCCGATCCCGAAAGCGACCCGACGCTCGTCGGTTATTGGAAGTTCAACGAGGGAGCCGGCAATACGATCAAGGACTATTCGCGCTACCATAACGACGGAGAAGCCGAGTACGATCTGGTATGGCCCGACGGTGTGGAGATTCCGAAAATTAACGAAACGGAGGAGTAAACTATGAAAACAAGGATAAATAATGTAAAGAAGGGAGTAGTGACGCTTCTTTTCGCGGCGGTCATCGCGGGCCTTACGGCCTGCGAGACCGATCCCGTGAAATCGCAGCGCGGAGAACTTCCCGACAAAGATTTGTTGGAGAATACCTATGTCAAAATCCGCAGCATCAAATCCCCGACTGAATTTGCCGTCGTCAATCTGTCGGAGGGAACAACAGTAACAGAAGATCGAATTTACTGCCGGCTGACCCGCCCGGCAGAGAGAGCGATGACTATCACGGCTGCCGTGGACGAATCGCTGGTCGAAGCCTGTAACGAGGAGTACGGTACGGATTTACTCCCGTTCCCGGCAGGGAATGTTACCATTGCCGGTAACGGTACGATTGCCGTAGCGGCGGGAGAGCGTATCTCCGACAAAATTCAGGTATCGTTCAAGTCGGACGGACTGGCTGCCGGAACGTACTTGTTACCGATTGCGATCTCATCGAATGATGCGGCTCTCACGGACGAAGACAAAGCAATCTATTACGGCGTGAAAGTCCGTGGGATTGATATAGGCAACTACGAACTGGATACGGAATACCTGAACGTATTCTATCTGAACACGACCGAATACCAGCCGCTGTTGGCCGACATTTGGATATTGCAGAAAACCGAAGCCATGCCGCCGTTCAATACGCTCTGGGAGCGGACTTACGGCAATATCGTCAATCTGCGCATCGTGCAGATAGGTTACGAGGCCGATACGGAGCGTGCCTTGTTAGTGCTTAACTCTGACATACGCTATGTGCTGGAACATGCAGACAAGTATATCCGTCCGTTGCAGGACAAGGGGCGCAAGGTCTGTCTTTCGCTGGAGGGAAATGGCTCGGGACTCGGATTCTGCAACCTGACCGACAGCCAGATCGCCGACTTCACGGCGCAGGTGAAAGCCTGTCTGGAGCTGTATGATCTGGATGGCGTGAATTTCTTCGACCGCAATGCCGGTTACGGCCAGGTGGAAGGAATGCCGGAGATGAACACGACTTCCTATCCCAAGCTGATAAAGGCCATGCGCGAAGCCATGCCCGACAAACTGCTGACGCTGGCCGATTACGAAGAGCCGACCGAATATTTCGGGGACACCGAGGCGACGGGCGGCATCGAGGTCGGACAGTACCTCGATTATGCATGGTCGGGATATATGTCGGAGAGCGAGGATATCCAGTTGCTCGACCCGTGGGAAGTAATCGACCTCACACCGGGCGATGCGGCCGATTTGGGCATGATGCTCCCGACGACGAACCATCCGCGCCGGCCGATCGCCGGGGTACCGTCTGAGAATTTCGGATACTTCGCTGTGCCGTGGTATCCGGCGGCAAGCGATTTCCTGATGACGGCACAAGGTTTTATGAATGTGGCCATCTGGGATATGATGGGCTATGCGCCGAACAATACGATCGTATGGGCCGACCTTATCTCCAATCAACAAAATGCATATGAATCGTCTTGGAACGCGGTTCCGAGTATGTTATGGGCCGTATTCGGCGATGAAGCTATGGATGGAACGTATATGTATAATGTCTTCGTAAATTACGGGTGGGGAGCTTTGAACTACGGAGATCTGGCGAAAGACTGGTAAAAACGATAAAATACGGATTTGCATCGTGCAATCCCAAATTACAATCACCATTTTAAAATTATTAACTATGAAAAAGACTTTATTTATTACGACTCTGCTCCTTTCCGCGGGTGCAATGTTTACATCCTGCAACAAAGACGTGGAAAATCCCGACATGCAGGCACAACCGGAAGAAACGGCTCAGGTAACGCGGGCCTACGGCGACAAAACACCGCTGATCGAGGTGTATTACGAGATCAACGACACCAATCCGCTCAACGCATTGTCGTACGAGATGAGCGGCAAGAAATTCATCGATCTCGTACAGCTTTTCGCTTCGAATATCCAGAAAGACGCGAATGGTGATCCCTGCATTTTCTTCAACGACAAGCTGGCTCCGGTGATGGCTGCGAAGGCGACCTATATCGAGCCGTTGCAGAATGCCGGAATCAAGGTGATTCTGAACGTTCTGGGCGACCACAAAGGGATCGGCATCTCGAACCTGACGGATGACCAGATCGAGAAGTTCGCCGCTATTCTCACCTACATCGTGAAGGAATACGGCCTGGACGGAATCGGATTCGACGATGAATATGCCGACTATTCGACTCCCATTGATCCCACTTCGGCCAGCAAACTCGTTCTCAAACTGCGTGAGAAATTCAATGCTGAATTCCCCGGCGAACGCAAAATCATCCAGATGTTCCAGTGGAATTATGTGTCTAACATTTCCGCAGCGGCAGGTGCGGAGATCGATTTGGCCGACCACGGAGCGTTCGGACATAATGTTTTCCAGGCTTCCAGCGCATTTGCCGGCGTAACGAACGACCGCTGGTGCCCGCAGGCTATCCAGATGGGACAATCGTACAATGCAATTTTCCTGAATCAGATCAAGACCCGCTCCTCGCAGGCTGCCAGCGGCAACTACGGCGGTATTATGATGTTTAACGTCCGTAAGGCATCGAATGTCAATCCGCTGCCTGTATTCCAGAAGATCGCAGAAGGTGCATTTGGCGCAACTGTAACTTATACCGGTACGGAGTATTCTCAGGATTGGACATTCAACCCTGCGGGATACACGATTACTTATGCAGATATTCAGTAGCACTCACTCGATGTAAATCCGTATAGGATAGACGTTAGGCGACGTCATCTGGCCCGTGCATCGACCGAAAGGCGGTGTACGGGTTTTTCTTTAAGTTAAATGGAAAATAAATGGATTTTGCAAAGGATGTAACGATAGCGCGATTTAAACACTCGATTACTAAAGAGTAAATTCAAAGTTATTCATACTGCTTTTATCATTTTTCGGTCTATTATTTCGTCATTAGTAACGGTCATATGCATTGATGACATAGGTAAGTGACAATCTCTATTATGTCTGTATCTAAAAAATATTTTAATCGCATATGATTAAGAATATTGCAATGTGACCCTATAGATACGGAATCCTGTCTTATGAAAACGCTTATTCATACCCGTATATACGCGTTGCTAACTCAAAATGAATCGAATCCGTCGGAATTAGCCCATGCATACGAAGAGTTTATCGAGACGATGACCGAGATGGTTGCTAATTTCGATAACCGGGATGATATTTTGAGAATACTGTATTACAGCCGGGTTGAATTCGACGTATTGTCCCATCCATCGTTTAATCGATATTCGAACAATGTTTTAAGGACGACGTTCATCTATAAAATCATGTATATTCTGGATTGCGAAATCAATATCGTCAGCAATAGTACGAAATATAGCTCGAACCAAGACTATTCGCTCCCTTTATCCTATCAGGACGGCGAGTTGCTGTGGACAGGGACGCAGCAAGAGCTGCTGGAGCTTGCCGTTGCCCTTCATAAAAACGGGATTATCATGTACGGCAACCGCAAGGCGCGTTTCATCGAGATCGTCCGTGCCTTGTCTTCTACATTCCATATCACGATCAACGATGTCTATGTCAAGAAAACCAGGATGCTTGACCGCAGCACGGCGGTCACACCTTTTCTGGATAAATTGAAAAAAGCCTATGAGCAAGTCGTCGAAAGACACCTGCGATAGAGAGAGCAGAGACCTGTCAAGGGCGAGAAAATCAGAAAGTTTTTCTCCGTTTGCAAAATTTCAACAGGTTATTTTTCAGTTGATTATATTTTCATACTTTACAAAAAACTTTTTGATTTTTCCCGAGAGGCATCCGGAAAAGTGTACTTTTCAGTGATTTTGTATTATACATTTGCAGCAGAAAGCGACGCATAGTGCATCGCTGCATTCAAAATCCAAACAACATGAAAAACATCCTTTTAGCCGTTGCAGTCTTCGCTGCCGCATCCGTTTCCTGCAACAAGGAGACCGAAGTCGTACCTTCCCCCAATTCTTTCACCGATGGGGCACGTATCGCACTTACGCTTACCGATGATGCCGCCGACACCCGCTCCTTCTTCGATTCGACAGCCTCGGCCGAGGCATGAGAGTCTTCGTTGTCGTCACTGTCGATTTTCGTCTTCGATAATGCCGACAACTTCGTTATTCGCCGGGATTTAACATCCAGCGAGCTGGCCGCGAAATCGGCGACATTCTCCCTACCTAAATCTCTTGCCAGCACCCTCTGCTCATTCTACGCCATAGCGAACTACGACGCCTCTTCGGCCAAGACCCGGGCGGCCCTTACGGCCCTCGTGGAGAAGTCGGCTGCCGATTACAACGGCACCTTCGCCGAGGTGTCCTCCGCAGCCAAACGTTCGGGCGGCTTCGTGATGTCGGGCATGAAATCGCAGACCGTCGGGGCCGTGAACTCCACGACCAATGTCGGCATCACGCTCAAGCGCACTGTCGCTAAAGTAGCCCTCCAGACGACCATCGACCCGTCGTTCGCCGACAAATATGCCGGAACGCTTACCATCCACTCGGTAAAACTCTCCAAAGCCGCCTCGCAGTCGCTCGTCGTGGTCGGAACGCCGACACCCGGGGCCATGACCTTCAGCCACACGCAGACTCCCGCCACGGCTTCGGGAAAATGCAATGCGCTGTTCTACTGTTTCGAGAATGGAGCTTTGCCCGCGGGCAACCGCGTTCTGCTGGAAATTAACGCCACATACGATTCGGACGGCAACACCTCGACTACGGACGACCGTTCGGAGGTGACCTATTCGGTCGAGTTGACGGGCAAGGCCGCGGGCGAGATTCTCCGAAACGGCTACTACCGTGTCGCGGCCAATATCACGGGCCTCGTAGGTCAGGAGTGCGCCGTATCGGTCACCGTCGCCGACTGGGAGACGCCTGTCACGCAGAACGTCGAACTGGGGGCATAGCCCTCTTGTTTTGGCAGCTCCCGTCCCTCGCGGGCGGGAGCTTTTTTCAATCCCTTTTTCAGATTTTTCCGACTATGAAAAAATATCTGTTGATACTCGCTGCCATCCTGTTGCTGTGGAGTTGTATCGCCGAGGACAGGACAGAATGTACACATCCCCGCGGTGTCTTTGTCAGCCTGACGGTACGGCCCGAAAGGATGTCCTCCGTAACCCGCTCTGCGGATGAAACGACTATCCGCGACCTGAACCTCTACCTTTACGACGATAACGGCAATGTTGTCCTGCACCGTTACCAGACCTCCGCAACGCTGCGCTTCGAATGTCTGCCGGGCGATTATCGGATACGTGTGGCCGCCAATCTGGGCCGCGATTTGGGCGAAAACCCGACATGGGAAGATTTCACCGTTACACACGCCGACAAGTACGACGTATTGCCTATGGCCTATGAGGGCGATATAACGATAATTCCCTCGGCAGACGGGGTGCTGACGCTGCCTGCCGTCGAGGTACAACGCTGCGTGTCGAAAATCTCCTATCACATTACCGTTGCTCCGGCCGTTGCCGACATCGAACTGCGTTCCGTGCAGCTTCTTTCCGTACCGCGTTCGGTATCCGTGTTCGATATGGCGGCCGCACCGTCGGATGATCCCGACGACTATACGGATTGTCCGGAGGTGGAACTTTCCGGACAGCAGGCCGCGGACGACTGCTATCTGCTGCCCAATATGCAAGGCGTCGTCGCTACGATTACCGACCAGCGGCAGAAGAACCCGGAAAATGCCCCTGCAAATGCCTCGTATCTGCTGATCCGCGCCGTGCGCGGGTCGAAAGTATTGGCTTATTATATTTATCTCGGAGGAAACAACACTTCGGATTTCAATGTCCGGGCCAACACGCATTACAGGCTCAATATCTCGATCTTGGGCGACAGCGAGGTCGATACCCGCATTAGCAGCTATGCCGTCAATGTGCATGACACCTACGAAGAAAACTCGGTCGGCGGATATTGCACCTACAATCCGTTTCAGATGCTTGCCGTGGAGATCGACGGGAGTCCCGCACCCCTGACGCTTCGGGGACGTATCGGTGTCGCGCAAGGCAACGCCGGAGCGTTCTGTCTGAACGGCTCTCCCGTAGGGGAAGGCCGCGACCTTATGCTTCCGGAACAGCCCGGCCCCAATGTCTTCGGCGTGAACTACGCTCCGGGAATCTATACGACAGTCAATTCGCAGGTGGTCTATACCGTCACGGTCGAGGATGATGCGGGATTTGCACAGTCGTTCGACATCGGACACCGCTTCGCCAACCGCCTCGACGTATATATTCACCCCGCGACGGCTGAAAACGGAAACGGTACGGTAACCGTCGCCGGAGCGTTGTATGACGCTGAAACTTCTTCCCTGACGCACGACCGGGTCGTCCTGTGCCATGAAAAGGGATGCACGCTGACTGCCGTACCCGAAGCCGGATACCGCTTCGAGGGATGGTATTCGGCAGCCGACTACAAGACACGGCTTTCGACCTCGGCTTCGTATGCCTACATTCCGACCTCGCCTGAAGCCGCGATCTTCCCGAAATTCACGGTCAATACCCGGCCGCTCGACGACGGGGGCACGGCCAACTGCTATATCGCGCCGGAATTGAATACCTCCTATTCGTTCGACGCTACGACGATGGGCAACGGCCGTGCGACGACGAACATCCGCCCGGAGCCCCTGCGGGGTGCGGAAGCACGGGTGCTTTGGGAAACGGGCACGACCCGCGGAGCGATCGTCGAAAGTGCGGAGCTGACCGGCGACGGACGTATCGTATTCCGAACCGGCATGACCTGCGGTAATGCCGTGATCGGTCTTCTCGACAGCCGCGGGGTATGCATATGGTCGTGGCACATTTGGTCGGTGGATTACGAGATCGAGGCCACGGCCCAGACCTACGCTTCGGGAGCCGTCTTTATGGATCGCAACCTCGGGGCCCTGGCTACGGACTGCACGCAGGCCGCTGCCAAAGGACTCTATTACCAGTGGGGCCGCAAAGATCCGTTTCCGTATCCGGCGCTGGCCACGGACGCCTACACGCAGGCTCCGACCGTCTATGCTCCGGGATTCGAGTATGCTGAAAGCAATCCCCGAACCTCCGGAACTGAATCGCCTTACGACGTGATGACCCTCGAATGGGCCACAGCGCATCCAACGACCTATATGGACGGGGTATTTTACGCGGATTGGGAAGAGTGGACGTCGGTCGCCGACTGGCTCTATGTCCACCACCCGAACCTCTGGGGCAACGTCACGACCGGGAAGAACAATATCAGCCGCACCAGCCATAAATCCATTTACGATCCATGCCCTCCGGGATGGAAAGTGCCCGGTGCCGAGGATTTTGCGGGAATAGAGCGGATAGGCGTATCGGCACCTTATTACGTTACAATCCGCTGTAACGGCACGCAGACGGCGAAAATACCCTTGGGCGGAACATTCTACGAAGGACGTTACGACCGCAACGGGTCGCTCGGAAGGCTCTACACGAACGCTCCGTATTATCTTCATTGGGGAGACTCGACCGGCGTGTTCCATGACGTAGCCTGCACCTCGATCCTATTCGATACGAGCAACTACCCGCCGTTCGTCAACACAACGGATTTTTACCGCTATGCCGCCAATCCGGTGCGCTGCATCCGGGAATAAAACCGAATTAACTTTCAACAATGAACAAACAACGAGTCATACTGTTCGTGCTGCTGTCGGCGGCCTTGTGGGGGCTGCCCCGCAGGGCTTCGGCGCAGATCTTCGCCGTAAGGGCCAACGCTCTTGCGGCATGCAGCGGGACGCTGAACGTCGGGGTCGAAACGGCCCTGACGGACAACTGGTCGCTGGAGCTGTCCGGCTACTGGAATCCGGTGCAAACCGCATCCCTTTCGATGAACTTCCATGCCGTGCAGCTCGGCTCCCGCTACTGGTTCTACGAATCCTTCGTCGGGCATTTTATCGGTCAGCATCTTACCTATGCCGGTTATGACCTTGGAAGCCGGACAAAACGCTATAAGGGCAATGCCTATGGCCTCGGTGTCAGCTACGGGTATGCGTGGATGCTCTCGAAACGCTGGAATATCGCCGTAGAGGCAGGAGTCGGGCTTTACCGCACGAAGGACACACGCCGCGACCCGACCGTCTCTGACTGGGAGGATGAATACATCTACCGTTACCGACGCTGGACGCTGGCGCCGACAAAACTGGAAGTCTCATTCTCTTATATCTTTTAGCCATGAAGATATGCAATAAGATATTGCAGATAGGTCTGCTGTCGGCAGCGCTCGGAAGCCTGTTCGGCTGCTCGGTAGCCGGACGGCTTCAGCGGCAGCAGGCGACGGCCCGTCTGGCGCAGCTTACCCGCGTCGAGCGGCAGGAGCGGCAGCAGGACTCCCGCCCGCAGGTCGTAAAACTCCAGCGTGACAGCAACACACTCTTTCTTGTACCCGTGGATACGCTTGCCGACGGAGAACGCGTGATGGCGCTTCAGATCGAGCAGGTGACTGTCGTGGCGAAGATGCGGTCTATTCCCGAACGCAACGGGCGCGTCGTGCTGGATTTCATCGTGACGCTGCCCAAACAGTTGTTGGGCAAGAGCCGCAGCGTCGTCATTACACCCATTCTGCACAAGCCCGACGAATCCGTGTCGCTCGAAGATCTGGTGATCCGCGGCGGACGCTTCTCGCTGCTGCAAGAGCGCGACTACTGGCAGTATGAAACCTATGTCGAACGCTTCCGCCCCGACACTGTGGGGCGTGAGGCGGCCTTCAACCGCTTCGTGAAGTTTCCCTATCCCGAAGACGTCCGGCTCGATTCACTGGTCGAAGGACGAAGCACCGTCACGTATTACTATTCCCAAGCAGTGAAAACCGACGAGACCTCGAAAAAGATGCTGGTAACGCTTCAAGGACAGGTGTTGGCCGTGGACGACAGCGCCTACCGGCTGCCGCCGTCCGATACGTTGAGCTACGTCGTATCTTCGATGCTCTCCTTCGTAGATACCGTGCCGAGGTATCGCATCAAGGTCATCGACAAGTTCGTGACCGTCGAAGACCGCAACTACATTCAGTTCTTCGTAGGCGATACCCGCGTGGTCGATACGCTGGGCGACAACCGGCGGCAGTTGGACAAGATCACCGGCCTGATGCGGCAGATCGTCGAACAGCAGGAGTTTTACGTCGATACCATCACGCTGACGGCAGCATCGTCTCCGGAGGGAGCCTACGCTTTCAACGAACGTCTTTCGCAAGGAAGGGCCGCGGCGCTCAAACGCTACCTCGTCCGCCGATACGGCAGAAGCATCGACACGATGCTCACCGTGCGGTGGGTGGCCGAAGACTGGGCGGAACTGACGACGCGCATCCGAACAGACCGGGAGATCGTAAACCGTGACGCTATTCTGGAGCTGATCGTCGAGGAAAAGAATCCCGACCGGCGGGAGCAAGCCATCCGGCAACAGTTTTCGAAAGAGTATGCCTATATCCGTTCGGTGATCTATCCACAACTGCGGGCCGTGAATTTCCGCTACAACCTGCGGCGCAAAGGGATGGTCAAGGACACGATTCACACCACGGAGTTGGATACCACCTATACCCGTGGTGTGGAGCTGTTGCAAAAACGCAAATACGCCAAAGCCTTGTACATTCTCAACGACTACAACGACCGTAATACGGTCGTGGCGCATCTGTCGCTGGATCACAACGAGCGGGCAATGGAGTTGTTGGCTGCGATGCCGAAGGATGCCGTGACGGAGTACCTGCGGGCCATCGCCTGTTCGCGGCTGGGGCGCAAGGAAGAGGGACGGGAACATTTCCTCGAAGCATGCCGCTTGGACGGACGTATGGAGTATCGAGGCAATCTCGATCCGGAGATTGCTGAACTCTTAAAACAATAGTCATGCGGATCGGACTGGTGGATGTGGACGGGCATAACTTCCCGAACATAGCGCTGATGAAACTCTCGGCATGGCACAAGCGCCGGGGCGATACGGTGGAGTTCGCCGATCCCGCGGCGAGGCGTTATGACAAGGTCTATATGTCGAAGGTCTTTACCTTTTCGCGCGATTGTACGGATCGCTACGACTGCGAGGTCGTGCGTGCCGGGACGGGTTACAGGGACTATGCGACGATTCTTCCCGAAGAGATCGAACATATATGCCCGGATTACTCGCTTTATGGGGTCAAGGAAGCCTATGGGTTTCTGACGCGCGGATGCGTGAACCGCTGTTCGTGGTGCGTCGTGCCCCATAAGGAAGGTGAAGTCCGGGCGCATGCCGACATCGAAGAGTTTCTTGACGGTCGCCGAAGCGCCGTATTGCTCGACAACAATGTCTTGGCTTCGGAGTGGGGACTTATGCAGATCGAGAAGATCGTCCGCATGGGCATCCGGGTAGATTTCAACCAAGGGCTCGATGCCCGGCGTATCGCCCGCACACCGGAGATCGCTGCGCTGCTCGCACGGGTCAAATGGATACGTTTTCTGCGCATGGCCTATGACAGCCGTGCCATGCAGGATGACGTTCATAAAGCCATAGAACTCCTCCGTAAGCACGGCGTTCCGGCCCGGAGACTATTTTTCTATGTGCTGATAAGGGATGACACCGAAGATGCGCTCGGACGTATCCGGGAGCTGAAAGCGTTGGGGTGTCAGCCTTTCGCGCAGCCGTACCGGGATTTCGAACACGAGGGGAAACCCTCGCGGGAGCAATGGCGGCTGGCCTACTGGTGCAACCGCAAGCCGCTGTTCTACTCCGTGGATTATGAGGAATACCGAAAAAAACGAACTTAACAATCGAACTTATGAACAGACTGAAAATCAAATACGCCGTCGCGTACGGCTTTCTTGCAGCAACGGCGGTCGTACTTATCGCATCGCTATTTACGGGCTGCCATGTCTATGAACACGAAGAGGTGGAAATTATCCGCTGTCCGGTGATTGAAGCCGATACCATCGACATCCCCGGCTGGGATAAGGAAATCGTAACTCCCTAATTTCAACAGCTGTTACAATGAAAAAAGTTGCATTCTGGCTGCCGGGCATACTTTCGATGCTCGCTGCTTGTACCGAAGCGGTAGAGACACCGGCTCCGGCACCCGAAAAACCATTACCCGTCAGGGTCGAACTGCATCTGACGACCGAGCAGCAGGCCGCCACCCGCGCAATGGATGAAAATTGCATTCGGGATGTGAATTTATACCTATACGGAGATACAGAATATCATTTTTATTTCCCCTCCGTTTCCTCGCCGCTGGTGTTCAACGTCCTTCCCGGCAATTATCAGAGCTATGCGATTGCGAACGCCGGGCAGGATCTGGGAGATAAAAATGCGTTCGAAATCCAGTTTTACGAAACGGCAGTGGACGTGATGGAGTCTTCGGACGCTATCCCGATGACGGATCGGGGAACATTGGCCGTCGATGGCGCTGGCCGGTGTACCCCCTCATCGCTTCGCGTAACGCGCAGTGCGGCGAAGATCGCCTATACCATCGAGGTCGCCGACGCCGTCGCTCCGTCGCTCCGTCTTCGCTCGGTGCAGTTCTGCAATCTGCCGCGGACGATACGTCCCTTCGATTCGGGCAGTATTTCTTCGACGGTCGAGGCGAACTACTATGACGGCGAGACGATGCCTGTCGGCAATGAACGGAGAACCGCGGGTACAGCGTATCTTTTCGAGAACTTGCAGGGCTCGGTAGACACGATCACCGACCAGAAGGACAAGTGCCCTGAAAATGCTCCGTCCTGTGCCACCTACCTGCGGATTCTCGCGGAACGAAGTGCGGACAAAGCCCTTGTCGAATACATCGTTTATCCGGGTGAAAATAACACGTCGGATTTCAATGTCCGCCGAAACACGTGACATAATCTGGAGCTTGTTATCATGGGCGAAAATGAGATCGACAACCGGGTTCTCGTCTACGACGGTCTGTATTACGGAACGGCGAACTGCCATATCTGCACCGGCGATCAGGTTACGTTCGATGTTACCCCGTATCGCACGTCCCGCAGCCGCAATTACGCCTATCTGGGAATCGAGGCGGGCGATGAATACGCTCCGGCATCCGCCGGGCTGCTGTGGCAGGACAACAAGATCATTACAGGATTCACGCTTGCGGACAACCGTCTTACGGTGCACACGAACGGTCAGCGGGGCAATGCGCTCGTCGCGGTGTACGATGCCGGCGGGACGATTCTCTGGAGCTGGCATATATGGTGCCTGCCCGGCGATCGGCCGCAGGACGACCGGTATACGAACCGGGCGGGCGAACAGTTCCTTGTCATGGATCGGAATCTGGGAGCCATCGGTACGGATTTGAAAACCCGCTACGGACTGGTCTACACATGGGGGCGCAAAGATCCCTTTACGTCGAACGAGGTCTACAACGCCGCAGGACGTAAGGATCGGTTCATAAACCATTGGCCGACAATCTACACCACGAACGAATCCGAAGCCAAAACATACGATCTGACCTATATGACCCGGCACCCGACGACGTATGTCTATACGGGGTGGTACGCCAAACTTTATACCTATTACGACAATGCCCTTTGGGGCGATCCCGCGCCTGTGGACACTTACGGTTGGGCGAGTGCGAAAAGCGTGCATGACCCCTGTCCCGAAGGGTACCGGCTGCCGAGCCGTTATACATGGACGGCTTTCGAGAATTACGTTTTTCCCGGAGAACCTTATGTGGTCGGAGCGTTCGACAACGGCTATTGGTTCCAGCGCTTCAGGGGAGATACGAAGGGGACGTTTTATCCCGTACCGGTCGGGAACGACGATTTTTGGCTGGATCGTGACGGCGTTGCTGTCATGTTGACCGGGGCGGTATCCGAACCGACATCCGCTACGCCGTATCCGACCGTCTATTTCAAATTCGAGATCAACAGCGGGTGGACGAATTTCGAAGGCGGAAAAGGCAAAGGGCTGGTGCGTTGTGTCAGGGAATAGATATTATTTCCGATTCTGTCTTGTAAAATCCTCTGAAATTTACCGTTCATGTCCCGAATCGCAGATTTTTTAGACCGCCTCATGAGGCGCAAGGTTCCGGCGAGTGTTTTCGTTACGATGAATCCGCAGATGCAGGCCGTGCGTATCGCCGTCTGAGAAAACGGACGTCAGTCTTTCGAAGATTATATACGCGAACAGGTTGCCGCCTGCTCCCGTTCATCGGTCGTTCCCGACCACACGCTGCTGCATCTGACCTTTCCCGACAGCAAAGCGATTCCGTCGCGCCGAAGTACGACGAACGAGTATTTTTACGGGAAGTTGGCTCCGGCTTTTATCCGGCAGGATATACACCCCGAGCCGGCCGTTTCGCTCCGGGATGCGGCTTTCGCACTCTCGAAAGGTCTTTCGCCCCTCTCTCCGGCAGGGCGGCGGGAACAGCTGATGCGCGATTCCGAATACCGGAGATTTACGATGCATTGTGCCCGTACGGCGCCCGACGATGCACCGCTCTATCGGGCTGTAACCTCTTCGCTGGGAACTTATCTCTTCAGCGATACGCCCAAGGGCCGGCGGGCCATGTACTGCTATATGCAATACATGACGGATCGTTTCTTCGGAATGCGGACTGATGCAGATACGCTGAAAATCTATGAATTGAAACATTTGCCGTCCCGAATCGCCGCGATGGCGGACAAGTGTATCGACAAATTCGTGAAAAGCGATCTGAAAAGCGAGTATCCGGGACTGGAGAGATCCCGATACAGTTTTACCGAGGAGAAGTGGATTCCGACATCGGTACTTTCGGAAGGCGTATGTTCGGCAGCATATTCCATATCGCCGTGCTACGAGGACTTCGAGAGGTTCGTTGCCGGGAACCGGACACAGGTATCGTCAGGCAATCATGATCTCGCAACGCTGTTGTATATCGCGGGAAACGGGTACGCCGCATCTGTAGCCGACGACGGGTTGCATCGTTTCAGACATCGGGAGTTCTTCTCCGAGGTGGCGTCGAAACTCCGGGATTGCGACCGGGCGCGTATGGGAAACCGGCAATCGACGCACGACTTCGGGTACGGTGCCTTGCAGCAGCAGGCCCGTGAAATCGCAGCGGGTATTCTTCGCACGGAATACAACATTCAGAACGGGAGATTCCTGACGGAATACAAAGAGTCATCGCCGGATGCGAAACAGCATGTTTCCCTGCCCGGAACGGGCACCGTAACCAAAAGGCGGGAAACGGAACGCAGGCTGCGGCATTCCCGTCCTGTCAGCGGCAAACGTGCCGCAATAAAAATATAACGGATATGCGGGAAGACCGGATACGAAGTATTTACCTGACGCTCGACTGAACGCTGCATGCCGTACGTTTCGCTGTCGGAACGAACGGCGAAGAGGGTTTCAGGCATCACATCTCCGAAGAGTTGAAAAAGACGACACCCGGACGGGCGCTCGAAAACCTGTTCTATCTGCAATACGATCTGCCTCCGGAAGCATCCTTCCATGCGACGACGGAAGAAGCGAAGCGGCCCGATGAACTATACATGCGGAAATTATTGCCGGAATTGACTCATCTGAAGTTACAGCCCCGTCATGTCGTGGCGAATGACGAGGCGTATTATGCGGTGATGAAAGGCGTAATGCTCTTTACACCGGAAGCAGAAAAGCTGATGCTGACGGAGGATTACTTTTCGGTACGACGGCAAATCCGGCTGTGTGCACCGGATTTGAAACGACGAAATGAAACACGACGGCATCCGATGCCGGTGCTTAAATTATACTAAATACTAATTCATAAAACATTCGACTTATGGAAGTAACCATGATGGAACACGACGCTTATCTGGAACTGAGAAGGCGTCTGTGCGGCCTGTCGGTCGCCGTAACGGAATTGTATCGTAAGGTAGCTCCGCCCACACGGGAGAAATGGCTCAGCACGCAGGAAGTATGCGAGGCGCTGCATATCTCGCAGCGGGCTTTGCAGAATTACCGCGATCGGGGAATCATCCCGTATTCCACGATAGGTTCCAAATTCTATTACCGGGAGACCTACGTCGAACGCGTCATCCGCGAAGCTCTGATCCGCAGATAGTATGTCGGACATTATTACGAAGCGATCCGAAGAGTTCAAGGAACTGACGGATTGGATGGTGCAAACCACGCGCGAAATCGAAACGGCCATGAAACATTTGCGGCCGACGATCGGTCAGGAGCATTATCTGACCGGAGATGAGATTTGCAGACGCTTCCATGTGTGCAAACGGACGTTGCAGACCTTGCGGGATACGAAAGCGATTCCCTATACGACGCTCGGCGGGAAAATCCTCTATCCCGAATCCGGTATCTTCGAGGTGCTGAAGAAAAACTACCGCGACTTCCGGCCCTGGAATAAGTAAACGAACGGCGACCAGACTGATCTGGTCGCCGTTCGTTTAGGGTTAAGCCTCTTTGGAAAGCAGCCGGGTCGTAGGCTGTGTGAGTTCATACAGATTGCCGATGCGCTGCGTAAGAAGACGTACGTCTTCCTTCATCTTGTTGGCGGTTAATTTGGCGTAGATCTGAGTCGTCGTAATCTGCTTATGTCCGAGCATTTCCGAAACGGTTTCGATAGGTACGCCTTTCTCCAGCGTGACCGTCGTTCCGAATGTATGCCGACCGATGTGCGTCGATAGGTTTTTGGTAATGCCGCATTTTTGGGCAATACGTTTTATCGTTGTACACATACTTCTACGATCTTTCACGGGAAAGACCCGCGTTTCGTCGATTTTACCCGGATACCTTTTATATCGTTCGATAAGCTCCTGCGCAATGGGCAGCAACATGATGTGATAAGGCGTACCGGTCTTCTGACGGCGATTGTAGATATATTGTTCTCCCGTCGGAGTTGTTACGATATGATCGTAAGTCAGATTCTTCAGATCTATATAAGCCAGTCCGGTGAAACAACAGAAAATAAACATATCCCGCACGGCCCGCTGTCGGTGATAGCGTAACTCCACATTCATAAGCCGCTGTATTTCTTCGTCGGACAGGAACATGCGGGGCTTATAATCCGGAGCACATTTGAACGCCAGAAAGGGATGACGGTCTATCCAACCTTGCTCAACGGATACATATAAAACACATTTCAATGTCTGGGTGCGATCGAAAGCCGTTGTCTTGCCGCAATGTCCGTCTGAGAGCATCCATGCGTAATATCTTTCGATGAACGTGACATCCAACTCCTTCAAAGTCACATCTTCCAGTTTTTTCAGAACCAGATACCGCATCAGGCAACAGCGTTCTCCCATCAGTTTATCGTAAGTACGCTGCGTTCTGTCGTGACCGATTCGTGCTTTGATGGTGTCCAAATGGTAGTCGAAAGCTGCTATGAGCGTTTTATATCGGTCGCCGAAACCGTGGTAAGCATTCTTGACCTTATTGGCCGTAACATACGCATCACGGTCACTGATCGACTGATAGTGTTTGGCGATTTGAGCTTTGATGTTTTCAAGCATCTGGTGAATTTCGCGCGAAAGCGTATTTCGTTGCGATTTCAGATAATTGGTTTTCTCATCCCATAGCGCCGGGTCGATATTCAACTTGCAACTGAAACCGGCTTGCGTGCCATTGACCGTGATGCGCCCCATGACCGGAACTTTCCCGTCTTTCGAGATTTTATCCTTTTTTAGATAAAACAGAACTTTGAACGTACTTTTCATAACTCAACAATTTTTAATGTGACAAAGGTATCGGTCGTTGAGTTCTCAAGAATTACGTATATTTGCGCAAGAAATTGTAATTCAGTCGCATATATGCTATTATAAAGCAATTCGACGGGGTTACGATTTGGTAACGAAACTCCCGTCGAATTCTACTTTTAATAGCCTTTGCATCCGAAATCCGTGTAAATAACGGAATTTTAATATATTGATTTTCCGTTATTTACATTTTGTCTATTCCAATTATAAAAAAACACTCATCCATGCAGTGAGGACGGCCTTTCAATATTACACCTAATCGTACTTACGGGATATTGGGTGTATCCCAGACTTTGGTTTGCGTGCAACTGATCCGAAGCGTTTCACTGCCGCAGCGCATCCTGAATTCCCCCTCCTCGAGCCTCCAGCAGCCGTCGTGCCCGACGAAGGCCAGGTCGCTGGCCGGAACAGCGAACGTCACCGTGCGGGATTCGCCCGGTTCGAGCGCAACCTTCTCGAAATCACGCAGGCGGATTACATCCGGTGTAAGGCTGGCGACCAGGTCGCTCGAATAGAGCATCACGGCCTCCTTGCCGGCCACTTTACCGACGTTGGTCACATCGACCGTAAAGGTCAGCACATCGTCGGCACCGAACATGCGGCGGTCGACACCGAAATCGCTATATGCAAATTCCGTATAGCTCAGCCCATGCCCGAACGGCCACTGCACATCCATCACGGCGTCGTAATTGTATTCGCCCGTCATGGCTGCCATATTCTCGCAGGGCTTATAGTCGTAAGTCGCCAATGCACCGACCATGCGCGGATAAGTGAACGGCAATCGGGCGCTGAAATTTGCATCTCCCGCAAGCAGGTCGGCCAGGGCATCGCCGCCGTAATTGCCCGGCAGCAGGATGTCGACCACGGCCTGCGCAAGCGGCTCGATATCGCCTATGACGCGCGGGCGGCCTTCATTGAGGATCAGCACAAGCGGCTTCCCGGTCGCCGCAAGGGCCCGCACCAGCTCCTTCTGGTTCTGAGAAAGGTTCAGGTCATCCATGTTACCAGGCGTTTCGCAGTAGGAATTTTCGCCTATACAGGCAATAATCACATCGGCTCCGGCCGCCGCTGATACGGCCTTGTCGATCCCTGTCACGCACTCTTCCTGCCAGTTGTCATAGCGGGGCGGCGCATACTCCACACCGGGGACATAGTCCACATGGTCGAATTTATTGCGTAAAGCCTCATAAATGGTATTGTAGTCCCCGGCAAATTCGTCACAGCGGTCGCCCTGCCACGAATACGACCATCCTCCGTTGAGGCAGCGCATCGAATTGGCATTCGGCCCCGCGAGCAGTATCCGTGCAGACCGCTCCAGCGGCAACAGGCCGCCTTCGTTCTTGAGCAGTACCTCCGACTCCACGGCAGCCTGCAATGCCACGGCAGCATATTCGTCACTGGCGAATTCCGGGAAATCGCCGGTATTCCAAAACGGTTTTTCGAAAAGGCCGAGGCGGAATTTCAGGCGCAGCACACGGCTCACCGCATCGTCGATGCGCTCCATGGAGACCTGCCCCTCCTCGACAAGTTCCCTGAGATAGATACAGAAATCCCAACTCGACGGTACCATAGCCATGTCGATACCGGCATTGACCGCAATGCGCACGGCATCCTTACGGCTCGCGGCAATATGGTCGCGCTCGCAAAGGTTGTAGATGTCATTCCAGTCCGTCACGATCAGACCGTCCCAGTTGAGTTCCTCCTTGACCCATCCCGTGAGCAACTCCCGGTCTGCATGGAACGGCATACCGCCGTTGCTGGCCGAGTTGACCATCAGCGACAGCGCCCCGGCCCGAATGCACTCCATAAAAGGAGCGAAATACTTCTCCCTCAACACATTTCGAGTCACCGAAGAGGGTGTGCGATCCTTGCCCGACACGGGTACGCCATAGGCCATGAAATGCTTGATGCAGGCCGCGACATGACGGTCGTCGACACGGTTGGGATCATCCCCCTGGAATCCGAGCACCGACGCCACGGCCATCTGCGAATTGACGTAAGTGTCCTCGCCGTAACTCTCCCACATGCGCGGCCAGCGCGGATCGCGCCCCAGATCCATGACCGGGGCAAAGGTCCACGGTATCGCACATGCCCGGGTCTCATAAGCCGAAATTTCGGAGCATCTGCGCATGAGTCCGCGATTGAACGACGCCCCCATATTGATGCCCTGCGGAAAGAGGGTCGCCCCCTGCGTATAGGATGCGCCGTGAATCTGGTCTACCCCATAGATACAGGGAATCCCCAGTTCGTCGAGCGAACGTTGCTGGATGCAATTGATAAACCTGGCCCACACCTCACGGGGCTGCCCCACGCCGAAGGGAATATTCAGGATCGACCCAACCTTATAGCGGCCGATCACCGTATCGAGCAGCGCCTCGCTCAACACCGGGTGCTGCGGGTCGCTCTGGTCGATCACCACCCCGGCCGTCAACTGGCACATCTGCCCGATCTTCTCTTCGAGGGTCATTTTTCTAAGCAATTCTTCGATGCGGGCTTCTATTTCCTTATCGGGTGCTATGGCCGGGGGTATCCGGGTACATGCGGCCAATCCGCCCAGCAAGCCCAGAAACAAAATCGGAATTTTCTTCATTCTACCGACATTCATTTTTTAACATATTTCACTTTTATGCCGTTTCGCTCCCGCCCCAGTGCGGTTCCCGCACATCGGAAGCCGATCCAATCAGCGGTTCGTCGAAGCATATACCTCGGGAGTTTCGAGATAGGTATAATAATTCTCCACATCATGACACGCGTCGACGTAGAGTTCGGCAATGCTGCCGGCAGGTTTCCCTCCGGCAAACAGGGCCGCCTTCACGGTCGTCCCGGCCTCCACGACGAACGGGCCGGAGTAGATGTCCGACCCGACCGTCGGGTCGCTGCCGTCGAGCGTATAACGCACTTCGGCCGGATATTTTTCCGTATCCAGCGTAACCCGGGCCTTGCGGCCCTCCCTGACGATGCGTGCCGTGATCTCGACATCGTTGCTAAGCGTGAAGGCATTGATCCCACGGGCAAGCAAGCGGGGGATCTGGCTATTGACACGACGGCGGAAGTCCGCCCACAGACGGCGCTCCCGGGGTGTCCATCCCAATTCGGCAATGGCGAGCAGGCGCGGAAACATCATGTATTCCAAATGCTCGGGAGTACCTATGAACTCGGCCCATGTGCATCCCTGCACCCCGATAATATGCGATGCAGCATTCGGGCGGATGTGCTCGACCGAATCCGGGGCCACATATTCGCCTTTAACAAGCGACTCGTTGGCCGCAGCCCTTTCGGGCGTATCGGGGACAGGTTCGAAGCTGTACATTTTCTTGATGGGTGAGAATCCGCTCATCGCCCGCGGCTGCGTGTGCGGATTAGCCTGGTACCAGTCGAAATAGATGATTTCGCCCGGAGACATGACCGCGTCGTACCCGCGGTTGGCGGCTTCGATAGCCCCCCTCTGTCCGCGGTACGAAATCGCAACGGACGTAGGCCGCAGATTGTTCCGCAGTATCTCGTCCCACCCGACCATCATCCGGCCGTGTTCGGCAAGGAATTTTTCGGCATGTTCGATCAGGTAACACTGCACTTCGTCCAGACCACCCAGCTCCTTGGCGAGCAACTGGCATTTGGGGCAGGTTTTCCAGGCGGCCTTGCGGGCTTCGTCGCCGCCGATGTGTATCCGCCGGGAAGGAAAAAGCTCCATAACCTCGGTCAGCACACCGTCCATGAATTCGAAAGTTGCGGGATTGCCTACGCAGAATTCGCCGCTCGTATAGGGCTTTCCGCTGCAACACAATTCCGGATAGCCGATAAAAACCTCGTCGGAGTGCGCCGGGAATTCAATCTCGGGAATCACCTCGATATAACGGGCCGCAGCATAAGCCACGATCTGCCGGATGTCATCCTTCGTATAATAACCGCCATAGGCCCCGGGCGTCCCCTCCGGAACGTAGCGTCTGTCGCCGAATTCCCACCACTTGAGCCAGTCGGCCTCCGTCCGGAAAGCTCCGAGCCGGGTCAGCAAAGGGTACCTGTCGATCTGAATGCGCCAGCCACCGTTGTCGGTCAGGTGCAGGTGGAAGACATTAAGCTTGTAACGTGCCATTTCATCGAGTATCTTGAAAACCTCTTCTTTGGCAAAGAAATGGCGCGAAACGTCGAGATGGATACCCCGGTAGCCGAAACGCGGATTATCGGTAATCTTCACACACGGGATACCTTTTGCCGTGAGCAGCTGCAGCAGCGTCTGCCGGGCATAGAACAGCCCGGCGGAGTCGGCCGCGGTGATCCGGATGCCGTCGCTGCGGACTTCGAGCCCATACCCCTCGCGTGAAAGGTTCGGCGAAGAGGCATCGAGTTCACAGACGACCCTGCCGTCGGCGACACCCCGGGCGAAAGACACGCTGTCGGTCTGGAAATAGCCGCCGGTAAAGGTCATCTCCGCGGGCAGGGGAACAAGGTCTGCACCCGGCTGCGGATCGTGGCATGCCACCGCAAAAAGCAGGCTCGCGGCAACGGAAATCTCTGAAATGATTCTCATATACGAAATAGAAATTATACTCCCTGCCGGCGGAGCCCGGCTGTCCGGGCTCCGCCGGAAAGAGCAGAAATGAATAAAATGGATTGAATGTACTATTTGAACGATATCCAGGTGTGTTCCCAAGGCTCGCTCGAAGCATCTTTCAGGACGATCTCCTTGCCGAAGGAGGTGATCTTGCGCGAATTATAGATCAGGTTGTCGAAATCTATACTCGTATAGGTATTGTTGACATTTACCTGCGAGGGCTGGCACCCGAGCCCGTCGAGGATCGTCACATTGCGGAAGACCACATTCTTCATCTCGCAGGACTCGCCTTTGTTGACCTGGCTGGTATAGATCGGGGTGCCCGAAGAATGGATATTGTCCACCACGCAGTCTTCGAAGAGCACGTTGTCGATCAGCGCCGGCCCTCCGGCCTCCGAAAAATCGCCCAGTTCCTGCATAATGGCGAGCGCCTGTCCGCGGGCAGCCTCCAGCACGGTACAGTTGCGGATCTCGATATTGCGGATATCGCCCGATGCCCACCATACGTTGCCGCACTCAGGGCCCACGACGATGCCGCGGGCATAGTCGCCCCAGATGATGCAGTTGGTGATTCTGATGTCGTGGACATTGCCATAGGGATCGGCATTGGAACGCACCTTGAGCGTGATGCAATCGTCGTAAGCACGCAACATGCAATCGTTGATCGTGGCCCCGGTGACCGTACACAGGTCGATACCGTCGCCGTTGAGATCCCAGTGGATCATATTGATGTTTTCAATGGCCACGTTATCGGTATTCATGACGCGCAGGCACCAACTCGGGGCATCGATCATCGTAACGCCTTCGATGCGGAAGTCCGTATAGCCGCCCTCGTGTTTGTTCCCCTGCACGTCGATCATCACATCGGCGTTGGAAAACTCCTCGCCCCAATGGCGCATCTTCTCGCCGGAGATGACGCCCCGGCCTGCAATCGTCACGCCGTTGCCCCTGACCTGTATGTTCTGCGGATAGAGCACCGCCCCTTCGTCGACATAGAGCGTTTGCCCCTCGGTCAGGACGATAATGCCTTCCGTATGCTCACCGGGGCCATAGTAGCTCACATTGCCGCCCGACACCGCAGGCTTCCGTGTATCGGGACGGCTCGGCATGAGGAACAGGTTGTGGTAGCGGTCGCCGTCGAACTCGACCGACACCTTGCGTTTCTCATACGCCGGGAGCGTGAATTCGACCGTATTGCTGCTGGCGTTCTCCCTGGTCGTAATCCCGTACGCCGACGGACGTACGGCCACACGCGAAAATCCGCTGCGTTTTTCGACCTTCACACGCACGGCATCCGCAAAATCGTGGGTAAAGAGCGCATAACACATCGTATCGCGCAGTTTTTTGGAGTTGTCCCAGTCATTCCATATTTCCTCGTGATGGTTCGGGGAGTCGGAACAAAGAGCATTCCGCACCTCGACGGTCTGCCAGCGGCGATCCTTGAGCACATAGACGTTGTAATAGGGATTCGCGTCCCTGAACTTGTCGTCGCCCGGCAGCACCGGGAAGAATTCGCCTTTCGTCAATTCACCGTCCTGCTCACCGTAGGCCGCAACCCGGTAGGCCACATCGTACGTGAACTCCTCTTCCAGTTTCGAGAAGTCTATCTCCAGGTCGATCGTCTGCCCCGCAGCGACCCCCTCCCGCAGCATCATGTAACCGTCCGCTTCCGAATTGGGAAACCTGACCTTGAACCCCAGTTTCCAGGCCGAGGCCTGTCGGGCCATCGGAAAGACGTTGAACTCCGCCCCCGCGCGGCCTACTTCGACCTGTTTTTCCAACGCCTCACCGGAAGGTTCGGTCTTTCCCGAAGCGATGTAGAGCGCATCGGTCATACGCGGAAGCGTGAGTACGACGGATCGCAGCGTATCGGGGGCATTTACCAGTACCACCTTCACGGACGAGGTAAGCGGTTTAAGCGTAAAACCCTTGCTTATCTGCTGCCGGGTCGCGCATTGCATCCAGATCGCAGGGATTTCGGCATCGATATCCTCCACACGCAGGATATACTCGGTCGAGTGCGCCCCGGTGGAGGTGTTCGTAAACGAGAGGTTGTCCTGCGAGGCGAATGCGAGCGCCGTCGCCCGGTTGCCGGATGTTTCGATCCCCCGCAGGGCGGCCTGGCTGGGAGCCATTTCCACCTCCGTACAGCGGTTGTCGTCGAAGCAGAAGATAGCCTGCGGCCAGGAGGCGATCCCGTCAGGAGTATAGCCGCCCTGGGTATTGTAATCGGGATTGAAGGCAAACGTATCGTCCTCGGCGCAGGATGCCGAACAGAAGATCGCCGCAAACGCGAATGTCGCCCAAATCTTGTTTTTCATCGTATCGTGTTTTTATCGGTTTGACTATTTCCAACCGTCGTTCTGGACGAGGTTGTGATTTTTGAAAAGCTCGGCATCCGCAATCGGATAGTAATTCATCCTGTCGTCCCAGCCGCGCTGCTGGATCACCGACCGCACATAGCTGAACGAGCCATCGTTCTGCGGGGTAATCGTAAGCCCATAAACCTTCGTCGTTTCGGCACCGATCTTCCAGCGGCGGATGTCCCAGAAACGATGCCCCTCGAAAGCCAGTTCCACACGACGCTCGTTGCGCAGACGCTTCACGAAGGCCGTATAATCCGTTTCCGTAATCCCCGGCATATTGTACCGGGCACGGACTGCGTTGAGCGCCTCGCGTGGTGAGAGCGTATACTCCACCTCCCCCTTCATGCCCGTAAAATCGGGGTTCTGCGTAGCGGCAGCCAATGCCTCGGCATAGTTCAGCAACACCTCGGCATAACGGAAGAAGGGAAAGATGTGCTGATAACTCATCTCGCTGCCCGTCACGAAACTCGTCGCCTCGACAATGTGTTTGCGCAGGTAGTACGAAGTCGGTGTAGCACCGTCGAGCGGCCGGCCATTACGGCCGCCGACATACGACTGGACGGGCTGTCCCTTGAACGTCGCCCCGTTGTATATCAGCGTCCTGGCAAAGCGCGGATCGCGTGCCGACGCGACGAACATCCGCGACCGCATCGACTCGTCGTTCCAGTCGAACGGTTCGCCCGTCGCCATATCGAATGCCTCGGCGAGGTTCTGCGACGGGCAGACGCCCGAATTCCCGCCTTCGAAGCCTACCGGGAAATTGGCCGCCTCGAAATCGCTGCTCACCGGGCACCACTTGCCGAAGATCAGTCCCTGCGCATCGGCATTGTTCGTGGTTTCCTCGCTGACAAGCTTGTAAATACCGGCATCTATGAGCTCCTTGGCCGCGGCCGCGGCTTCCAGGTAACGGCCTGCATCACCGCCGGGGTTGTTGAGCGGACTGGCGGCATATAGCAGCATACGCGCCTTGAGCGCCATCGCCATGCCCTTTGTCACACGGGCGACTTCACCCTTTTCCGTCCCCAGATAGGTCTTGGGCAACGACGGGATTACGGCATCGCATTCCGAGACGATCCATCCGGCGGCATCGTCGTATGAGACCGGAACGAGCGTATTGACCTCCTGCATCGTGAACGAACGGTCACCGATCACGATCCGGTTATAGCGCCGGAGCAATTCGAAATGGAAATAGGCACGCAGGGCCCTCACTTCGAACGGATAGTTCTTGAGCTCCGCCAGATTCGTCTTGTAATTGTCCTGATACTGTGCCTCGGGAAAATCATCCGGGCAGTTGTCGAGGAAATAGTTGGCCGCGGCAATAGCCGAATAGAGCGAAGCCCAGCGGTCGTCGATCAGGTTCGTACCGTTCCAGCTCCCGTCGTAAAAACGTTTGATACCGCCCGTAGACCAGGCGTATACCGCATCGTCGGTCGCAGCGTCGATCATCGTACCTTCGACATCCAGCAACCCTTCCTGCACATACGAGTAGACGTTCGTCGCACTCTGCTTCACGCGGTCGAAGGTCGAGAATTGATATTTCGTCGTCTGGTACACCGACTCGTCGAGTTCCAGGAAATCGCTGCACGCAGCCATCAGGAGCGTGCATCCGGCGAATAGGATCAGGTATTTTTTCATCGTTGTGGCGTATTTAGAATATGACGTTCAGGCCGATCTGGTAGCTGCGTGACGAGGGATACCCCGTGCTGACGTATTCCGGATCGAGAATACCGACATGGTCGGCCGAGAAAAGGTTCAGGCCGCGGAAATAGAAGCTGCATTCGCGCATACGCAGCTTGCGGGCAATCTTCGACGGCAATTTGTAGTAAGCCTGCAATGTACGCAATTTCAGGAAATTGCCGTTTTCCGTCCATAGTGAGCTTTGCGTGTAGTTATTCCCGTTTGCCAATGTGGTCAGGCGCGGATAGCGGCCTTCGGTATTGAAGCGTGACCAGCGGTGCTCCATATAGTACTCCGAAACGTTGCGGTCGTTGCCGTACAGCGGCTGGTAGATGCTCGACAGCGTCGTCTCCAGCGTCGAATGGGCGACACCCTGGAAATAGGCGCTGACACCGAAGCCCCTGTATTTCAGCTCGACGCTGAAGCCGTAATAAATCTCGGGTACCGCGGCATAGAGCTGGTAGGTGCGATCGTAGTCGTCGATCCTGCCGTCCCGGTTCAGGTCGCGGTATTTCACGTCGCCCGGGCGTACCGTATTCTGGTACGAGGAGACCGGAAGTCCCTCCCGGAGCGAACCGTCGGCATTGAAATCGCCGTCCTGGTACATCCCATCGGCCACCAATCCGTAGAACGTCCCTACCGGCTGCCCTGTAATACGCATATAGTCAAAAGGTTTGTATTCCTCTTCCTTGTTGAGTATCTTATTGCGGGCATAGGCGATATTCCCCCGCACGGCATATCCGAAGTCGCCTGTGCGGCGGCGCCATCCCACAGCCAATTCCCCGCCATAGTTGCGCACCTTACCGGTAAAGACGTCGGGCACGCCGACTCCCAGCACGCTGGAAACGGTACCCGCGGCCGACGTCCGGATGTTATGACGCATGTTGCGGAAGAAATCCACCTCGACGCTCAGGCTTCCCAGCAGGCTGAGTTCCAACCCGACATTGGTTTTATAGTCGCGTTCGGGTTCGATCCCCGCAGACGGCAACGCCCCTTTCGCGAGGCTGTTCGACGAAGTGATCCCGGCAAAAATATAACTGTTGCCCGGGCCGTTGAACTGCTTGTCCATGTCATACGACAATCGCGCGTCCATACCCACAATGCCGAACGACGCGCGCAGTTTCAGCAGGTCGACGACACGGCTGTCACGCAGGAACGCCTCGTTCGAGATGATCCATGCGCCCGACACGGCAGGATAGAAGCGGTACTTGTCCCCGTAGGGCATACGGCTGCTCCCGCCGTAAGTAGCGACGGCATTGACCACGTAGCGGTCGTCGTAATTGTAGCCGGCGCTGGCAATATAGTCACGGTACATGTACGTATTGTTGGCTCCGCGGTAACGGGATTTGTTCTCGCTGAAAATCAGACGCCCCGTCACCGTATGTTTTCCGAAAGAACGGTCGTAGAGCACCTTGGCCCACACCGACGCCCGCATGACCGAATAGGAAAGGAAGCTGTCGAATGCCAGTTCGGTATCGTTCCCCTGCGGAACGAATGCCAGGGAAGCGGCATTGCCGTCCGCATCGAAGACCGTCGAGGTATTCGAATAGGCGTATTTGCGTGAGTGCGCATCGGTAATCTCCGCGGAATTGTCATAGGCGACACGCACCTGTACCGAAAGTCCCGGGGTTAGTGCCGACAAGTCCTGATCGATCGTCAGGTCGGCGAACAGCGTACGTTGCAGCAGCGTGTTGTACCCGCCCGCGGTCTTGTCGGCCAGGGGATTGGCGAACAGCTGGCTGCGGGCCCAGCCCCCGCCGGGAACCCGGATCGGGAACGCTGCCGACGGCGTGTCGTACATATCATCGAGCGCGACGCCCGCATTTGGCAGTTGGTATTGCATCAGCCGCCCCATCAGGTTCATCCGTGCAGTCGTGGTTTTCGTGATCGCGGCCTCGAGGTTCGAACGCAGCTTGAGGGAGTACATCTCGACCTGGGTCGAATAGCCGTCGTTCAGGTCGGTATTATCCAGGAACCCGCGGTTGGAGTTGTAGTTGGCCAGCACGAAATAGCGCATACGGCCGCCGCTCCCGTCGAACGAGAGATTCAGGTCGTGGTTGAAACCCGCATTGCGGAGCACGGCCTTCCGCCAGTCGACATTGGGCAGTACATCGGTGCGCTCCCCCCGCACCATCGAACGGATGTCGCGCTGCGTATAGCGGGGTGCGAGCCCGTCGTTTTCCAACGCCTCGTTGACAGCCGTCGCATAGGTCGCGGCATCGGCCATATCGGGAATCCGGAACGGGGTCTGCACACTGAAATTGTAGTCGATACGGGTACGCAGGCCGTGGTCGCCGCCGCGCCGGGTCGTAATGGCGACGATACCGTCGGCGCCCCGGTTACCGTAGAGTGCCAGCGATGCGGCGTCCTTCAGCACGGTGATGTGCTCCACTTCCTCCCGATCCAGGCAGGCCGCATCGCGTTCGATGCCGTCGACCAGTACGACCACACTGTTCCCGCCGAACGAACCGACGCCGCGCACATTCAGGTCGGGCGCCGAGTCCCACGGCAGGTTCTCGCCCTGGCGCACGCCGAGTCCCGGAATCAGGCCGTAAAGGTTGCTCATCAGGTCGGTACGGCCGCCCGCTTCGATCTCACGTGCCGTAGCGCCGGCGAGCGATGCCGACGCGGAGCCTTTGCGGATGCGCTCGTCATAGCCCACGTCGAACAGCACGTCATCGTCCGTCAGACGGATATGCATCTCGCCACCGCTGACGGCTACCGTGCGGCTCATGCGGTTCAGAAGGGTCAGCGTCATGCGGTCACCCTCCCCGGCATCGACCTCGGCCATGCCGTCGGCGCCCGTAACCGCCACGGGGGTTCGCCCGCGGCCGAGCGTCACGGCAACCTCGCCCAGCGGCTTGTCCCATGCATCGGTCACATACACCTTGACGCGCTGCGCCTGTGCCAGCGGGCAAACGGCAGTCAGGAACAGCAGTATGATTGATATCTTTTTCATTGTATGCTCTCTGTTTGTTTAACCATGTATGTCTACCATCCGGCATTCTGAGTCAGGCCGTACCCCTTGTTGACTTCGTTCGAAGGAAAGGCGCTCAGATACCACTTCGGATCAAAGCTGTTCTTCCAGGCGCGGTCGGTTTCGGGAACCGGCTCAGAGAAATTGAATCGGAAATTCGAGGAATCCGTTCCGTCCAGGATCGTCACCCTGATCCCGTAAAGCGTCTGCCGGAAAATATCGGCACGTTTCCAGCGCACGATGTCGAACCAACGAATCTCCTCGAAGGCGAATTCCCGGGCCCGCTCGTCGAGTATCTCCTCGCGCAGCTCGGCATCCCCGGCAAGCGCACATTCGGGATAGGACGGCAGCACCTTGCCGCGGTGCAGGCGGTGCAGCAATTCGTCGGTCATGGAGGGCAGCCCCACGCGGTTGCGGGTTTTGTCGAGCCACTTGCAGGCCTCGTCCTTGCGCCCCGTCTCGTTCAGTGCCTCGGCATAGGCCAGGTAAACCTCGGCCAGGCGCATATAGGAATAGTTCATCGGTTTGTCGTAGAACGTCGCACGGTTATAGTCCCAGAGGTATTTACGGTTGCAGAAACCCGTTGCGGCCCGATCCTTGGCATAGTTCACCAAATCCTCGCTGCCACCGCCTTCCCACATCTGGGCCACACGGTCGCGGAACGGGCCGCCGGGCACCATCACCGACTGGTAGAGGCGCGGATCCCGGTTCGAGAAAGGATTGTCCGTCACCGTTCCGGCCGAATTGTGCGTCCGGATCCATTCGGCATAAGGCGCCGGTTCCCCGTTCGAGAAAGGGAATTTATCGACATAGTTAAGCGTCACGCAGCCACCGCCGTACCCCTGGGCGTTCGCGCCGTTGAAATCGGTCGAAATGCCGAAGTAATAGGCATGGTAAGTATCGCCGTAGGTACGCTTCGACCGCCCGGTGGCAATCAGTATTTCGCCGTTGTAACGGTCTGCATAGCATGCACCGAATGCCTTTCCGTAACCTTCGGCCGTCTTTTCGGTCGCCTCGACGAGTTTATAGGGATTGCCGTTGTTGGCATTCTCCGTGATGAACTCTTCGCAAGCCGTAACCACGCGGTTCCAGCGCTGGGCATCGTAATTGCCGTACCATGCCACTTTACGGACACTCTCCTCGGCGATCTTGCCGATATTGCCCAGTACCGGTTGTTGCGGCTCGGCATAAGGCTGGTTCGCATTGAACAAGGGGCTGGCCGCATAGAGCAGCACACGAATCTTGAGCGCCAGCGCCGAAGCTTTCGTAAAACGCCCGTCATCGGCCGGGTCGACCGTCCATGGGAGCTCCCGGGCAGCCTGTTCGCACAGCGCGACGATGTATTCGACCGTCTCTTCGAAAGTCCGGCGCGAATAGTCTATATCGGCCTCCTTACCCGCCTCGACGGCTGTCTTGAGCAGGGGAACCCCACCGAAGTGGCGCAGCAATTCGTGGTACTGGCACGCAATGACCATTCGGGCCTCGCCCTTGCGCCGAATCTTTTCCGCCTCGCTCATGTCGGGCACACGGTCAACATTCTCGATGTAGAGGAACGCCTTGCGGATACCCGTCCACGTCACATCCTGCTCGGGGTTGAACCCCATCTTCGTACCGCTCGACTCATTCTCGGTCTCGGCGTCGTATGCGCCCCCGTAATACATGCTGTAAACGCCGCCCCACGAACAATGCGTGCTGATGATATCGGTCAGGGCGTCGAGATTGTCCCATGCCAGTTTGTTACCGGCATTCTGGTGTTCGTACGACCCGCCGTTAACGCTGGGATTGTGCATCGTGAGCCCGCAGCGCAACGTGGCATAGGCCGAATTGAGGGCCCGGTCGGCATAGAGCTTCGACGAGAAGATCGTGTCGACGGTCACATCGCCGCCGGGCGCTTTCTCCAGGAACCCGTCCCCGAATTTCAGGTCGCTGCAATTGGTCAGTCCCGACACGAAACCGCCCAAGATCAGAATGGATATTATCGTCTTTTTCATAGTGGAGTGTCGATTAGAATGTGATGTTAACACCGAAGTTGAAAATGCGCACGTTCGGGTAGGAATCGATATTCGAACCGCTCGTCGCCCCCTCGGGGTCGATATCGATGTCGTTGAGATCCGAGAAAAGCGTCAACAGGTTGTACCCGCTGAAATAAACCTTCAGCGACTTGACGCCGACCTTCCGGAATGCCGGAATATCCCTGAACGTATAACCTATTTCGGCAACCTTCAGCCGCAGGTACGAGCCGTCCATCAGCCACAGGTCGGAATCCTCCAGGTAGTGCGACTTGTTGAGGAAGGTCAGACGCGGGAAACGCGCATCGGGGTTCTCGGGCGTCCAACGCCCGTCGGCCAGGAATTTGAGCAGCGCACGGCCGTTTGTACTGCCGAAAGCATTACGGTATTCGCCGCTGAGCATACGCGAGGCATGCAGGCCGGCCGTCCACTGCATCGAAATTTCGAAATTCTTGTACCGGAATCCGCCCAGCAGGCCGAGCACGTAGTCCGGACGCTGACTGTAACCGAAGTAGGTCTTGTCGTTGCCGTCGATCTTGCCGTCCCCGTTGAGGTCTTTAAAGAGCGCGTCGCCTGGGCGGGGTGATCCCAGCGACATGACGGGTAGCAGCGGCTTCCCCTCGCCGTCGGTCTTCAGGGCCCCGTCGGCATCGAAGTCGTCGGCTTGCAGGAAACGGTCGAACCTGTACCCGTAGTTCAGTCCCGTGCTGCGTCCGGTCTGAGCCATCCACGGATAGTTGGGCATGACTTCGTCCATAAAAATAATCTTGTTCTTCGAGTAAGAGACATTGCCCTGCACCCACCAATCGATCTTCTCGGTACGCGAATTCCAGCCCAGTGAGATTTCATAGCCCCGGTTATCGACCTCTCCCAGATTGATCAGCGGCAGCTCGATGGCGACGATCGACGGCAGCGTATTGCGGGTCGAAAGAATGTCGTAGCGGTGTTCGAAAAAGTAGTCGGCCGTCAGGCTGAGGCGCGCACCGAACATTTTGAGGTCGATGCCATAGTTCTGCTTGCGGACTTTTTCCCAGGTCACCTCGGAGTTCCCGACCGTGTTTTCGACCGCATCGGGCAGCATCGTCATACTTCCGCCCATACCGAACTGGTAGCTGCCGTAGCCGTTCTGCCATACGGCATGGTTGCCCGTCCACGAGCCGTCGAGGTAGAGGAAACGGGCACCGCTGTACTTGTCGTTCCCGACCAGTCCGAACGAGGCCCTCAGCTTCAGGAAGTCGACGGTTTGCTGGTTCTTCATGAAATTCTCCTCGGAGACGATCCAACCCACGGAACCTGCAGGGAAGAACCCGTAGCGCTTTTTGGGGGCGAAATTCTCGGAGCCGTTGTAACCGGCGTTGAAATCGACCAGGTAGCGGTTCTTGTAGGCATAGGTCAAACGCCCCACATACCCCACATAGGCGGTCGGGATGTCGGTATACTGGCCCGGGTAGTAGGTCTTCGACTGGTTGTAAAGCAACAGTGCCGACACCGCATGGTCGCCGAACGTACGCTGATAATTGAGGCTCGCCTCGACATACCAGTTGCGTGATTTGCCCGACCCGTCCTCACCATAGGTCATCGGCTCGCGCATACCCGTCACGCCGTCGGTCTGGTAGACGATCGTATTGTCGAACCGCGGGTCTGAAACATCCATTCCGGGTTGGGTGATCGACCCCAGATAAATCGGGGTATAGGAACTGTTCGTACCGGTCGGCGCACGTTTGGTCGCCAGGTAGTAGGAAGTATTGTACGCTCCCTTCACATTGAGGGTCAATCCCTTGGTAATCACATCGAGGTTCTGGGAAAGCGCAAGGTCGAGGTTCAGTTCATTCTGGGTCGTTTTGCGGTAACCCCAGTTGTAGTAGCAGTCCAGCCCGCTCGTGAGTTCCGTAAGTGGGATGTAGTTGTTCTTGTAATTGTAGATGTACTTCCCGTCGACGAAACCCGGACTTGCGAACGGCGTACACCACATGATATTCTGCCAGAGCGAATAGGTCAGCGGTTCTCGTTTGTCGCTCACGCGCCCGCCGATATTGACTTTCAACTGAGTCGTATTCGTAATGTCTACGTCGATGTTCGAGCGGTAGTTGAAGCGCTGATAATTGTAATTCGGGTCATAACTCTCGTCGAAACGCTTCATCATACCGTCCTGGTCGAGGTAACCCAACGACACGAAATAGCGGATGCGGTCACCGCCGCCCGACAGGGTCGCGTTGTGCTGTGTCTGCCAGGCGACGTTCTTGAAGATGTATTTGCTCCAGTCCACATCCGGGAACATGATCGGATCGGCCTTCGTGCGGAACATTTCCGTTACGAACGGCGAAAAGGTGAGCTGGTCATCCTTAATGCCGGGATTGTCGGAGCGCTGGGCCTCGGAATAGAGCGTAGCGTAAGTATAACTGTCGACACCGGTCAGGTGTCGCAGCGACTGAGTCAGTCCGAAGGTCGAGTTCCATGAAATCTGTGGCTTGCCCTTCGTACCGCGCCGCGTCGTGACCAGAATGACACCATTGGCGCCGCGAACCCCGAATACGGCCGTCGACGATGCATCCTTGAGGACGGTCACACTCTCGATCTCGTGCGAGTCCATCTGGAAAAACGAACGCTCGACACCGTCCACCAAGATAAGCGGCTTCGACGCCTCGTTCGAAAGCGATCCCGTACCGCGGACATAAATGTCGGGGTCTTCGGCACCGGGCTGTCCGGAAATCTGTACCGACGAAATGCCTGTCACGGCCCCCGCAAGGGCACTGCCGGCACTGCCGCTCGGTGACTTGAGCAGGTCTTTGGTATTGATCGAGGCGATGGCGCCCGTCACCGACACCTTTTTCTGTTGCCCGTAGGCGATGACCTGCACCTCCTCCAGCGCCTGCGCCTCTTCCTTCAGGCGGATTTCATTGTCCGCCGCAGCCACGAGCACCGACTCCCGGGGCTGGTAGCCAATATAGGAAACCGACACGAGCGGTTGATAGCGGACGGGAATCGTGATCCGGAATTCACCCTCGGAGTTGGTCGTCATACCGATTTGCGGGGCGTCCTTGACAACAATGGCGACACCGGCGAGCGGTACGGAACTTCTTTCGTCGACCACACGGCCCTTATACGTTACCGACCGGCTGCCGCCCTGGATGGCCTGCAAGCCCGCCGCATCCGGCTCTCCCGCGCCGGCGGCAAGTGCAAACGCCGGGAACATCAGGCAGACGGCGATCAGATATATGGTTTGCTTCATGATTTGCGAGTTGTTACTGTTTGACATCTATGGCGATTGCATATTGCGCGGCCTGGCCGGCCTTTCCCACGACGACGTTTCCGCCCACCTTGAGCGTCGGCGTGAAACCGTCATCCAGGTAGTTGCTTCCGGCCACGTAGAACACGTCTTTCCAGCCCATCTTGTAGAGCAGCCACGCAGCCTGGCAGGTTCCCGTCCCCTCGGACACGGCGGCGACACCGAGTTTGTTGTCATAGGTCAGCCCGATGTACGAACGGCTGCGCGTGCCGTTCCAGGCTTCGCCCAGGGCCGTTTCCCATCCCGAATCGTTCCAATACATCTCCAGGCGGGTCAGCAGATGCCCCTCGCGTACCAACCACGGATGTCCCGACGCTGCGGAGACCACGTCCCACGGAATCCCCGACGCAAGATACCCGTCGCGTCCCGCCTCATCGACCCATTGGGTCATCCTGACCAGTCCGCCGTCGCGGATCCCCGCGTTCCAGAATTCGATGTGCCCGTCCTCGTAAAAACCGACCGTTCCGCGCCAGTCGCCCTCGGAATTGCGGTCGGAGAGCACTTTCCCATTGTAGTAAATCATCGTGCTCTCCTTGGTCATCATCCCCGTGAGTGCGACCAGCGAGGCAACGTCGTCCATGACCACCGAGCGGGCATCGTTGCTGACCATATAGGCTTTCGCCTTGTCAATGTCGATCGTGGCGAAGGCGAATTCGATTCCCTCGATCGTTTCGGTCGGGCGGTTTGCGGCCCAGTTGCCGATAAAGGCAAGGTAAACGTCCAGGTCATCGGCACCGGGATCCCAGCTCCATGGGGTTTCGGATGTTGCCGCACCGCGTACGGGTACGCTGTTGACCGTAGTTGCCTTATAGACATTGAGGAACGGATAGAGCTGCTGGTCGACATAATTGCCTGTGACCTCGCTAAACCCGTAGACGATCGGTTTGTCCATCACTTTCGAATAGTCTATCCTGACGTTGTAGATGCGCTCTTTGCCATCCATCTCGACTTTCAGTTGCCGGGTAAGCGACTCCGTGAAATCGAACGTCGTAGACGAGGCGATCGAAGCCCCCTCCATCAGAGCACCTTCGGCAAAATCGAGTTCGATTTCACCCCGATCCATACTCCGTTCATAAGTGATCGTAAGCGTCTTGCCCGATACGGAGACGCAGCCCCCGATTCCCGAAGCGGTCACCTTCGTGGCATCGATAATCGGAAATGCCTTCGACGAAATCGTGAACCACACCTTGACGATCCGGTTGTCGGGTGCCCGGAAGTTCAGCACCGGATAGGTATCCAGGTCGGCGGCGGTAACGTCCGTCGGGAAAATGACCGAATAGCCCTCGCTGAGCTCGACGTCGATCCGGGCATGCGAAAAATCCTCGGCCATATCGAATCTCAGGGCCAGGTTTTTATCATCTATCCGCTCCGCCGTGACCGTCTCGCCGTCGACGGTCACGCGGATTGACTTATAAGGCAGACCGCCGGACGCGACCGTCCGGTCGTCGGAACAGGAACAGAAGGACAGCGCCGCCGCGACGAATACGGCGCTCACGTAATTCACGTAATTCTTGTAGAAATCTGCTTTCATAGGTTAGGGTTTAGTTGGTTTATTCGGAAAGAAGGGAAAGGGATCGGACACTACGGTTCATCCGGGATGGCTGCAACATGTCATGGCATTGTTTTTTAGGTTAGTTTTCGGTTCCGCCAGCCCGTCCAAAGGGCTTTTGCCGGATACGAAAATACTCTGCCCGGACGGCTTCGAGGTTGAAATTTTACCGTAAAACGGCTCTGACGCAAATCGGCCGGCTGCAACAGCCGACCGACACAATGCAGGCAATACAATGCATAACAACACATTACACAAACACCTTCGGAAAATATCCGGGTTATACGATTTTTTCACCCTTGCCCTCGAGTTGTTCGATGAATTCCTTGGGGCTGATCCCGAACTTTTTCCGGAAACAGGTGCTGAAATACTTCGGGTCGTTGAACCCTACGGCATAAGCCAGATCGGCGATCCGCATGTGGCGCTGCTGTTCCAGCAACCGGTACGCCGCGCGCAACCGTATGTCGACCATAAACGCGGTCGGAGTAAGCCCTGTCAGCGATTTGAGTTTCTCGGTGAGGACGGTACGCGACGTGTTCATCTCCCGCGTGAAATCGGCCTGCGAAAATTCGCCGTCGTCGATATGCGCATTGACGCACGCCATAGCCCGGCGCATGAAATCTTCGTCCATCGAGGTATATTCCAACGCTTCGATCTCAAAGACAAGCTGGTTGCGGAAATGCGAACCTTTGCGCTCCTGCTTTCTGAGCTGGTTCACGATCTGTGCATGGAGCAGCTTGAAGTTGAACGGCTTGGTAACATAACCATCGGCCCCCGAGTCATACCCTTCGATACGGCTGTCGTCCGTATTCTTGGCCGTCAGAAGAATGACCGGGATATGGCAATATTCGAACGTTTCCTTGATCTTGGCGCACAACTCGATCCCGTCCATCCCGGGCATCATAATGTCGGACACAACCAGGTCGACCGGCTTTTCGGCCAAAAGGCACAACGCCTCTTCGCCGCCGGACGCCATTTCTATGTGGAAGTATGCCGCCAGCAGGTTGGACACCAGCACCCGCAGTTCCTCGTTGTCATCCACGATCAGAATCGTATACATCCGCCCGTCTCCGGCAACCGCCTCGTCCGGCCGCATGGACGGCAACTCCGCCGATCCCGGCATCAAATCCGCCGAATCGGGCCCTGGCACCGATTCGTCGACCTCTTCCCCGGAGTAGGCGTCCCGGCCTATGGGCAATACGACCCGGAAACAATTTCCCTCCCGTTCGCTGCTCGAAACCCGGATATGCCCCTTGTGGATATCGGTCAGATCCTTCACCAGCGACAACCCGATACCCGTACCGATGGTATGGAACTTACGGTAATTACCGTCGTAGAAGCGCTTGAAAAGCCCGTCGATGGTCTGCTGGCTCATGCATTCGCCGCTATTGGCGATCATTATGCCGACAAATCCAGGGCTTTCCATCCCCACACAGATTTTTATTTCCCCTTCGTCGGGTGTGTATTTAGCAGCGTTGGAAAGCAGGTTGTAGACGATCTTATCGAGTTTGTCGGAATCGAACCAGCCTTCGATACGGTCGGCAGAACTCTGGAAGTAGACCCGAAGGCGCTTTTTCGATACCAGCGGGGCGAATGCCTCGACACATTTGCGAACGAATGCCGCCACATCGCCTTGCGAAACCCGGATCTTCAGGTTACCACTCTCGACCTTGCGGAATTCGAGTATCTGCTGGATGAGGCGCATCAGACGCGTCGCGTTGACCGAGATTACGTTGTAGAGCGCCTCCCGGTCTGTGGAGGTGCTGCGCAGGCTGTCGAGCGAGGTAATGATGATCGTCAGGGGCGTCATCAGCTCGTGGGTGACATTGGTAAAGAACTGCAATTTGGCGTGGTTCAGCTCCTCGGTTTTCCGGCGTTCGAATTTCGAAATGCGGATTTCATGCTGCATACGCAGCCGGTAGCGCAGGAAGCGGATCGCGCCGTAGGCCACCCCCGCAAGGGCTGCGAGATAGAGCGCCACGGCCCACCACGAGCGCCAGGGTGCCGGCAGGATACGCACCTTCAGCACCCGCTCGTTGCTACTCCAGACACCGTTGCCGCCCGCCGCCTGCAGATGGAAGGTATAAATGCCCGCAGGCAGGTTGTTGTAGGAGGCGAAGCGGTGCTGCGAATCGACCAATACGTACTCCTTGTCGAACCCGTCCAGCTTGTATTTGAAGATGTTGTCCCTCGGATTGGCATAGGAAAGCATCGAAAATTCGATATAGAAATTGTTTTGCCGGTGGGTCAGCGTCACCTCATCTGCATAGTCGATCTCCCGGGAGCTGATATGCTCCCGCTCCTTTTCCGGCATGGTACGCAGGGACTGGTTGTGAACCCGGAAATCGGTCAATACGATCGGAAGTTTCGACTGGTGGGGCTGGATGCGGTTGCCCGTAAAGATGCGCAGTCCGTTCGAACCGCCGAACGCCATGCGTCCGTATTCGACACGCGCCGATGCATTGCGGTTGAAGAAGAACGATTGCAGGTCTGCCGTAATAATATAGGTGTTGATATGCTCGGGAGTACCGTTTTCGTCGGGCGAGAACGAGAACACGGCATCGTTGGTCGTAATCCACATGCGGCCGTTCTCATCCCTAGCAATGTTGGTGATCCCCTTTTTCTCGATGTTGGGGAATGCCGTGACCGCCTTGAAACGATCCTCCGAAGGCGAATATACCGCCAGTCCGTCGGCAATCGTCCCCGCCCAGAGGTTACCCGCATCGTCCGTACCGAGGCAATAGACGTTATCGGCCGTCATCCCCGCCCCACGCCGGTACTGGTTCCAGTCGCGTCTTTTCGTATCGACACGGATGATCCCGTCGCCGTTGGTCGCAATCCACACGACCCCGTCGCCGGTGCAGCAGATATCGAATATGCGTGTCGATGCGAAGGGCGTCTTCCGCCCCAGCCATATGTCGAGCGTCGAGAGCTGCCCGGACGCCGATTCGATATAAATCCCCGACCTCGAACCGATCCACAAATTCCCGTCCGGATCCTCCCGTAGCGCAAGCACGCAGTCGTCGGCAAACAGCGGCAACGTATTCCGGTTGATCTGGCGCACGCGATGGCGTTTCTCGTCGTAGCACCATACACCCGAACTCCACGTCGCAAAGCACAGTTCCGAAGTGGCGTTCCTCCTGATTATGGCATTGACGGTCGAAGTATAGGGCAGCACACACAGGTCGGGATGCTCCCGGTAGCTGACGATACGACCGCTGCGGGTATTGTACCTGATCAGCCCGAAATCGAGCAGCCCGAGCCAGTATTCGCCCTCGCCGATGTAATACATACTCCGTACGGAACTGGTGTTGAAGCGGGCACGCACCGGATCGAGCCGGTTGAATTCGAATTTCATGCCTGCGGTCTGTATCTTGCAGACGCCGCCGCCCAGCATCCCGATCCACATGAGGTTGTCCCGGGCCCGCATAATCGAATTGACCTCGTTGTATGGCAGGTCGCCCACATCCTCGCCGGGTTTGAAATTCTGGAACGAGGGCCGGTGATCCGGGTCATGCAGGATACTCAGTCCGCTGCGGGTTCCCACCCACAGCGTGTTCTGCGTAATATCCTCTTCGATGGCATAGACAATGTCGTCGAGCAGCGCCGTATCGTCGTCTTCACGGTGCATGTAACGGGCATATTGCATCCGCCCGGGAGCATAGGGGTTTATCAGGCGGATCAGTCCCGCGCCCCATGTGCCCACCCAGACATTCCCGTCCGCATCGCAGAAGACGACATGCGCATGCCGCAGGATTTCGTCGTCATACGTGTAGGTACGTTCTTCGCGGAGATCGTAGCGCAGCAATCCGCTGCCGTAGGAGGCGACCCACAGGCTGCAATTGGCATCCTTGACGACCGAAGTGATGTCCGTGACGAGCTTCCCGTCGGCATTGCGCATCGTAACCGGACGGAAATAATGTTCCGAGGCATTTTTCCGGAACAGGCCTTTGTCGCTTCCGACCCATATCCCGTTACCCGTATCGCAGATAATGACCGAAATGTTGCAATCGTCGACCGCTTCGCAGCCCGTCGCCGAGATCGTGCCCGTCTTCTTGTCGAGCCGGAACAACCCGCGTTCCGTCCCGATCCAGATCACCTTGTCGCGGTCTTCGGCCACGACATTCACGAACGAATTGAACGCTACGCCCGAAACGTCGTGCATACCGTAAGTGACCACTCCGTACCCGTCATACCGTGCCAGGCCGTTATAGGTCGGAATCCAGATATACCCGTCGGAATCCTGATAGAGCTTGCGCACTTCGCTCGACGGCAGGATGTCGGAAGGGATCGGCTCGAACCGGATTTTGGAATAGGGTTCGGCAGACACGTACCCCACCATGGCAAGCATGGCCGACACAGCTGCAAAAAGGCGGGAAAGTATCAGATTCGGACGCATGAACGGTAGTTTTCGGAATTCTAAATTACACATTTTTTCCTCATCCGCAACGCCGGACACCCGATTTACCCCCGCGAAAGGCACACAAGAGAGGCTTTCCGGTAAATTTTCGACCTCCGACGAAGTTGACCGCCTTACTTTTATCCATCCGGAAGAAAATCCGGTAAAAATTCGCGGCCTCGACAAACCTTCCGGGCCGAAAACGGATTTACCCTGCAACCGTGGGATCTTCGAACACCATTGCCAATCGACGGACGGCCCCGTGAATCCGATTACGTCCCGGTCTTCATCCGCAAGCCTGAAAACGGCAACCGCTACGGCTTCGCCTTCGGCATCGACCAGGAAGGCGTGATCGGCGCCGCCCGGGTTCGGATATACCGGTAACCACAATCCCCCTCCGTTCCACAAAAACAGCCACCCTCATTTCCGAAGGTGGCTGTTTCGCATTGCGGGACGTCGTTATACCAGTCCAGAGAAGCCCATGAAGGCCATGGCGAGGATACCGGCCGTGATCAGCGCGATAGGCACCCCCTTGAATGCCTTAGGCACGTCCTCGAATTCGAGCCTCTCGCGGATGCCGGCGAAGAGCACCAGCGCCAGGGCGAATCCCAACGCCGTAGCCACCGAATAAGTGACGCTCTGCAAGAGGTTGAACTCCTTTTGGATCATCAGGATCGCCACGCCCAGCACGGCGCAGTTGGTCGTGATCAGGGGCAGGAAGATACCCAGTGCCTGATATAACGAAGGCGAGAGTTTCTTGAGCATGATCTCGACCATCTGTACCAGCGCGGCGATCACGAGGATGAAGACGATCGTCTGCATGTAGACGATGTCCAGCGGCACGAGCACATAAGCCTGGATCAGCCAGGCCACCACGGCGGCGATTGCCATGACGAACGTTACGGCAGCGCCCATACCCATCGAGGTCTCGACCTTCGACGACACGCCCAGGAACGGGCAGATGCCGAGGAACTGCGCCAGTACGACGTTGTTGACGAAGATGGCGCCGATGATGATTGCGAAATATGAAAGCTCCATAACTATTTCTTGGCTAATTTATTAAACAATATCATGAGGTACCCCAGCACCAGGAATGCCCCCGGTGCGAGGACGAAGATCAGCGGCATGTAATCGGCCGTTCCGAGGCTGATGCCGAAGATCGCGCCGCTGCCCAGGATCTCGCGCACGGCACCTACGGCCGTCAGGGAAAGCGTAAAGCCCAAACCGATCCCGACACCGTCGAGCACCGAGTCCAGCGGCGTATTCTTCGAGGCGAAAGCCTCGGCACGCCCCAGAATAATGCAGTTCACCACGATCAGCGGGATGAAGACGCCCAGTGCCTCGTACAGGGGCGGCGTGTAGGCTTTCATCAGCATTTCGACCACGGTCACGAACGAGGCGATCACGACGATGAACGCCGGGATGCGCACCTTGTCCGGAATGATGTTCTTGATGAGCGAGATCACCAGGTTCGACATGATCAGCACGGCCATCGTCGCCAGCCCCATGCCCATGCCGTTTCCGGCCGAGGTCGTCGTACCCAGCGTGGGACACATGCCCAGCACCAGCACGAACGTCGGGTTGTTCCTGACGATGCCGCTCAGAATGATGTTCAGTTTATTCATTTTGCCCTCCTTCCTGAGCCGCCGGCCCGTTGGTTTGTTCCTCTGCCGAATCTCCGGCCGCAGAAGTCGCTCCCGACGATACGTCTGTCGGCGCCGTACCCGTCGCTACGCTCTTGTAAGCCATCCAGGCGCGGTTGATCGCATCGACATAGGCGCGCGAGGATATGGTCGCGGCCGTCAGCGCGTCGACGTCGCCGCCGTCCTTCTTCACGGCCAGCTTGCCGTCCACGAGCTTCATCGTTTCGAGTTTCTTGCCCTGGATGCTCCCCAGCAGCACATTTTCCTTGTCGGCCATCTTCGTCCCGAGCCCCGGGGTCTCAGCCTGCCTGAGCACGTTGACGTTGACCACTTCACCGTCGGGCGTGAAGCCCACCATCATGCTGATCGCGCCGCCGAAACCATTCTTGGTCATCGACTCCACGGCGTAACCCGCGACCTGTCCTCCCTTGGTTGCGGTGTAGACCGTGATCGGCATATCGTCGATCGTCAGCGCTTCGGGTGCGGTCTGGTCGAACGGCGGAAGCACGACCTTCAGCGCCTCGACCTTCGCCGCCTGCTCGGCCTGGGCGATCGGTTCGGCCGTAATCATGTTCACGGCGCCCACACCGGCCGAAGCCACGAGCGTGATGCCGAACAGTACGGCCGTCATATTCACAAGTGTACTTTTCATACTGCGTCACCTCCTATTTAACGCCGAAGCGCTTGGGTTTGACATATTTGTTGATCAGGGGCACACAGGCGTTCATGATCAGTATCGCGAACGACATACCCTCGGGATAGGCGCCCCACAGGCGGATGCACATCGTGATGGCGCCGATACCGATGCCGAAGATCACCCCCCCTCTGACGGTCATCGGCGAGGTCGAATAATCCGTCGCCATGAATATCGCGCCCAGCAGGGCTCCGCCGGCCAGTACATGGAACAGCGGGAGCTGCCACAGCACCGCCCCGGTACTGCCCGAAGCGAGGGCCACGACAAACGCGAATACGGCCATCGTACCGAGCACCGACACGGGAATCTGCCACGTGATGACGCGGCGCCAGAGCAGGTATACGAAGCCGCAGATCAGGGCCAATGCCGCCACCTCGCCCAGCGAGCCGGGCATATTGCCCAGCAGCAGTTCCTGCACACCGAGCACGTCGGGGGCGGCGCCGTGTTTCACGGCCGCCAGCGGCGTAGCGCCCGAAAGTGCGTCGAAAGCTCCGTTCGCCGGCATCGGGAACGAAGTCATCTGCACCGGGTAGGCGATCAGCAGGAACACACGCCCCACCAGCGCGGGGTTGAACGGATTTTTGCCCAGCCCGCCGAAGGTCATCTTGGCGATGGCGATGGCGACGAATGCGCCGATCACGACGATCCACCAGGGAATCGAGGCGGGCAGGTTGAAAGCCAGCAGCACGCCCGTCACCACGGCCGACCAGTTCCCGATGGTCAGCGAGCCGCCGACGAGGAACCGCTGGATGAGGTACTCGAACAACACGCAGCACGCCACGCTGAGCGCCGTGACACGCAGCACGTCCACCCCGAACACCACCATCGAGACGACCAGTGCGGGCATCAGCGCGATCACGACGTCGCGCATGATCCTGGCCGTCGACTGCGAAGTCTGCACGTGCGGTGCGGGAGCAACAACAAGTTTGTTTGCCATAATATCTTTCTGTTTTTCCATTTACTTTTTCGGTGCCGCGGCACGTGCGCGGATAATGCCCATGACAGTCTGTTTCCCCAGGCGCACCCAGTCCAGCAGCGGCAGGTACGAGGGGCACGAGGCCTGGCAGCAGCCGCACTCGATGCACGAAGTGATCATCTGTGCCTCCACTTCCTCCCAGCCTTTCTTCTGGGTCATCTTCGAGAGGTAATAGGGTTCGAGCCCCATCGGGCAGGCAGCCACGCACTTGGCGCACTTGATGCACTGCGAGGCCTCGCGGCGCTGGGCGTCGCGGCCGCTCATGACGGTGATGCCCGAGCACCCCTTCGTCACGGGCGAGGCGAGGTTGACCATCGCGCGCCCCATCATCGGGCCGCCGTTGATGACCTTGCCCGCATCGGCGGGAAGCCCTCCGGCCGCCTCGATCAGCGCCTCGACGGGCGTACCCATGCGGGTCAGCAGGTTCTTCGGCTCCCGGACGCCTTTGCCCGTGATCGTCACCACGCGCTCGATCAACGGCTTGTGCTTCTGCACGGCCTGGTAGACCGCATAGGTCGTCGAGGCATTGCACACCACGGCGCCCACGTCGATCGGGAGTGCGGGCGGGGGCGGCACCTCGCGCCCCGTAATGGCCGCGATCAGCTGTTTCTCACCGCCCTGCGGATATTTCACCTTGAGGGGCACCACCTCGATACCCTTATACCCTTGGGCCAGACGGCGCAGGTGTGCGATAGCGTCGGGTTTGTTGTTCTCGATCCCGATATAGGCTTTCTCCACGGCGATGGCCTTCATCAGGATCGTCACGCCCACGAGCAGCTCCTCGCCGTGCTCCAGCATCGTACGGTGGTCGGACGTAAGGTAAGGCTCGCACTCTACACCGTTGATAATCAGCGATTCAGCCTTTTTCCCGGGAGGAATCGAGAGTTTCACGTGCGTAGGGAACGTCGCGCCGCCCATGCCGACGATGCCGGCGTCCTTGATCCGGGCGACGATCTCCTGTGCCGAGAGCGTACACTCGCGGACGAGCGTCTCCGAGCGGTCGATCCCCTCGGCCCAGTCGTCGCCCTCGCGCTTGATCGTAATCATCATCTGGCGCAGCCCCTGCCCGTTGGACACCATGTCCACGGCCGTTACCGTCCCCGAAACCGGGGCGTGAATGTTGGCCGACATAAAGCTGCCCGCCTCGGCGATGAGCTGCCCCGTCACGACCTTGTCGCCCTTGGCGACCTTGGCCACGGCGGGGGCGCCGATGTGCTGTGCGAGCGGGATCGTCACCACGTCGGGCAGCGGAAGCACCTCGATCGGTTTGGCGCCGCTCAGTTTATTTTCCGACGGATGGACTCCGCCTATTGGAAATGTCTTCATATCTTGTGTTTCTCTGATTTGACGGTACTTATTCGGCTTTCGGAGTTTCGGCAGCCGGCACAGCCGGGGTAGCCCCGGCATCGGGCGCTGTCGGAACTCCGGCAGAAGCCTCCTTAGCAGCAGCAGGTGCGGCTTTCGGGGCAGCCGGTGCCTTCGGTGCCTTGGGCAGCGGATCCATGCCCGCCAGCACGATGGCACCCGTCGGGCACTCGTTCACGCACTTACGGCAGAGCTTGCACTTCTGCGGGTCGATATAAGCGAGGTTGTTTTCAATGGTGATGGCACCGAACGCGCAGACCTTCTGGCATTTGCCGCATCCGATACAACCCGCCTTGCAGGCCTTCATCACCACGGCGCCCTTGTCCTTCGACACGCACGACACGTACACCGCCCGGTTCTTCGGCCACTTCTTGCGCAGTTCGATAATCATTTTGGGACACGCCTTCACGCAGGCCCCGCAGGCCGTACATTTGTCGGGGTCGACTTCGGGAAGCCCCGTCGCGGGATTCATGCGGATCGCATCGAACGCACACGAGACGACGCAGTCCCCGAACCCGAGGCAGCCGAATGCGCAACCCGTCTCGCCCACATAGAGCGACGACGCCACGGCGCACGACCTGGCACCGTTGTACTCGTTGGTGCGGGGGCGCTTGTCGCAGGTGCCGCCGCAGCGCACGGTGGCCACCTGCGGCTCCTTTTCCGGTGCCGACTTGCCGAGGTAGGCCGCAACGGCCTTCATGCAGTCGCCGCCGCCCACGGGGCAGAAGAGCGCCGAGATGTCGTCCTGTTTCACAAGCGCGTCGGCCATGCCGCGGCACCCGGCGAAGCCGCAGCCGCCGCAGTTGGCACCCGGCAGCATCTTCTCCACCTCGTCGATCCGGGGATCTTCCTCGACCCTGAATTTTTGGGCCACGAAGTAAAGGATCACCGCGGAAAGCACTCCCAGCGCACAAAGCGTCAGGATTGTGTAAAATAATACTTCCATCAGTAGTGTTTGGTTATTGAGAAATGAATTGTGTGTTCGATTTTATGCCTGAAGAGCCATAATACGCAGTAATAGACACCCACGGCTCCCAGTGCGGCCAGCGCGCCGCGGCCTTCGCTCCAGCCGAGCACCGCAACGGCGGCGACCAGCACGGCCAGCAGCACGGCCAGCGCCCCGACATAGGCCAGTATAACAGCGACAGCGCCCGCACTACGACGGACGCCGACCATAACCTGTTCCCCGACGGCGAACTGCGCCGCGTCGGGACTCTTCACGACCACGATCTTGTCCTGCGCTTCGGCCAGGCCGCACGCTTCGCGGGCCTTGCAGCTACCGCAGGCACTGTGGGAGGTGATCCTCACATAGACCGTGTCGCGTTCCGTGCGTTCCACCACGCCGCTATGTTCAATCCGTGAAGCCACCGCCCTCAATCGCCGTATTTGTTGGTAAGCGGCATAAGGCGCTCGTGCCCGAACGAGCACATCGACAGGCGCAGTACGGGCGGGAACTGGTAGCGCTTCTTCTCGTTGCGCATGATCATGGCGTGGATCTTCTCCACGACCTCGGAATCGAATCCCGCATTGACGATCTCCTCACGGTGCTGCCCCTCCTCAATCATGCGGTAAAGGATCGCGTCCACCACCTCGTACGGCGGCAGGATGTCGCTGTCCTTCTGCCCCGGGTGCAACTCCGACGAGGGTTCCTTGTCGAGGATATTGCCCGGGATCGGGTCGCCCTGCGTGCGGTTGATGTAGCGTGCCAGGTCGTACATCTCGCTCTTGTAGAGGTCGCCCGTAGGGCTGAAAGCGCCCGCCGTATCGCCGTAGAGCGTACAGAGCCCCAGCGCATTTTCGCTCTTGTTCGACGAGTTGAGCAGGATGTAATCCGCCTTGTTCTGCACGGCCATCAACAGCACCGTGCGGATACGGGTCTGGATATTCTCCTCCGTGGCGTCGAACTCCCGGCCGCCGATGACCGGCTTGAGGGTGTTCACCACGCTGGTGTATATTTCCGTGATGGGAATTACGTTGTACTCGATGCCGAGGTTCTCGGCCAGCTTCTTCGCATCTTCGACCGAATGGTCGGAAGAGAACTGCGAGGGCAGGAGCAAAGCCCGGATATTTTGGCGTCCCAGCGCATCGGCGGCCAGGCAGGCCACCACGGCCGAGTCGATGCCGCCCGAAAGGCCTATGCAGGCCTTTTTATAGCCGTTCTTCACGAAAAAGTCGCGCAGGCCGCACCGGGCCGCCTGGTAGACCATCCGCGTACGGTCGTTGTAGGTCGAGGGGATCGAGACCGGCTCGCCGGCCGCCTTGGTGTCGAAAATCTGGAAATCCTCCTCGAAGTGCTTCATCATCAGCACCAGCTCCCCGCGGTTGTTGAACGCCCCCGACGTACCGTCGTAAACGATGTCCGTCGAACCGCCTACCTGGTTCACCAGCACGAGGTTCTTGCCTTCGACGAACGACAGGTGGCGCATCATCTCGTAACGGTAGGTCATCGTCCCCCGGCCGTATTTGCGGGCGTTTATCGAGATGACGGTCTCGACCGACTTGTCGAAGTCATGCTCGCGGCTCAGGTCGTCGCCCACGACGATGGCGCACTTGTGGCCCTTGATCGTCGCGTACTCGAATCCCTTCGAAGGGACGAGGAAGCCCATTTCGCGGCGTGCGGTGATATATTTCTTACCCACGTAGCGCAGCACTTTGCGATCCTGGATCAGCGCCGCGGCGCTGATGGTGCCTTCGCGCGTCAGGATCGGGAGTCCCACGATGGCCGCGATACCGTCGCAGCACGACGCGATTTCGACCAGCGCATCCTCGCACAGTTCGAGGAAGGTCGTTTTACGCAACAGATCGAAAGCCGGGGTTCCGCTCACGGCCTGTTCGGCAAAGATGACCAGGTCGGCACGCTGCGCTTTCGCTTTGTTGATCGAATCGATGATTTTCGAGGTATTGCCGTCGATATCCCCGATCGTATAGTTCAACTGGGCAAGGGCTATTTTCATCTATCAGTAATTTTAGTAGGCAAATTACAACTTTGCAAAGTTAAGGATTATTTATAAAATAGGAAGGATTTTTGGTGTTAATAAATTAACATTCTCCAATTTACAAAAAAATTTAAAAATCCCGAAACCCCGGCACTTTTACCTGTCCCGGCCGCAAACCGCCCGGCAGATACCGTTCCCCAACCTCCCGGCGCCCAACAAGCTCCCACCCAGCCCAGTAAAACCGCCTGTCCGGCCGCTATTCCCGCAGCCGGCCAGCACACGCCGAGTCCCTGCCCGGCAGGCTTTGCGCGGGAGGGCAAAACGCCCCGTATCACGGCCGCGCGTGTCGCCGCGCACATGCTGCCTGCAAAAAAATCTTTTTTTTCACCCGGATTTCTGCCTGACATACAACATCAGTTACCTAAATGTTAGCAACATACGCCAGCGTACCGTCTTGCACGAACGCTGCATTCTCCTTACCTTCGCAACGGCAATACAGAGAACACAATTCATAAACGCTTTAATAACCCTTAACCATGAAAAAGGTAGAAAAAGTAGCCTCAGGCGCGAATTTCGCAGCCGTGACGGTCGGAAAAACCGAAGAGTTGAACCAGTACGCGCTGCCGCTGGCACCGGGCGTGGAGATCCCGGGAAAAGTATTCGTAGGCGGCGACCTGCAGGCCACCGGGGCCGAGATGTCGTTCCAGCAGTTCGCACCGGGCGGCAGCGTCGGGTTCCTCCACACCCACAAGACCCACGAAGAACTTTACATCATCCTCGGCGGAGACGGGGAGTTCCAGGTCGACGGGCAGGTCTTCCCCGTAGGCGAGGGGAGCGTCGTGCGGGTTTCGCCTGCCGGCAGGCGTTCGCTGCGCAACACGGGCGACAGCCCGATGACGATGATCTGCATCCAGTACAAAGCCGCCTCCTTCGACGCGGGAGACGCCGCCGACGGCGAAATCCTCCCCGACCAGGTCGTCTGGTAGGCAGCCCGGGCTCCCGGCTCCCGGCACGACAAGACAACAACCCCGAAAATCCGCCGCGCCGCGCATACGGCAAAGGCGGATAATCCAGGGACACAGGGGCATGAACGCCCGAATGCTACGGCAGGCAAGAGCCCGGGACTTGGCCCCCCCAATGCAAAGCAGGCCGGAGTGTACACTCAGGCCTGCTTTCTTAATTTTTCCACAGGGCTATTCCAGCCCCTCTTCGGGATCGGCCACAAGGATACGTCCGCAATATTCGCAGACGATAAGTTTCTTGCCCTGGCGAATCTCCACCTGGCGCTGCGGGGGAATCCGGTTGAAGCAACCGCCGCAGGCATCGCGCTTCACGGTCACGACCGCCAGCCCGTTGCGCACATTGCTGCGGATGCGGCCATAGGCCGACAACAGGCGCTCGTCGATCTTGGCCTTGACCCGGTCGGCCTGTACTTCGTACTCTGCGACCTGGGGTGCGGTTTCGGCTTCGATCCCTTCCAGTTCGTTCTTCTTGGCAGCCAGGTCGGCGGCACGGCCTTCCGCTACGGCTTCGGCCTCCTCCAGCTGGAGTTTCTTGGCTTTCACACCGGCGGCGTACTCCTTGAGGCGCTTCTCGGCCAGTTCGATCTCCAGTTCCTGGTACTCGATCTCCTTGGTAATGGCATCGAACTCGCGGTTGTTGCGCACGTTGTTCTGCTGCTCCTTGTAATTGCCGATGAGAATCTTGGCCTGGTCGACCTCGCGCTTGCGCTGCTTGGTGAGCGTGTTCAGCTCCTCGATTTCGGCATTGATGTTGTCGATTCGGGTTTTCAGGCCGGTCATCTCGTCTTCGAGATCCTGAACCTCGAGAGGCAGTTCACCTTTCACCTTGTTGATTTCGTCGATCCTGCTGTCGATCTTCTGCAATTCATAGAGTGCGATGATCTTCTCCTGCATCGAATAGTCAACGTCGGCAGTTTTCTTCTGTGTTGCCATATAATGTACTTGTATAGTTTAGACTTAAACCAAATAGTTCACCGGATTGCGAGAGCTTTCACTCTTGCGAACCGCAAAGGTAATCAAATTTTTCGACAAAATATCAAATAAAATCTGAATTGCGCAATATTCACTTTCAAAATGGCCTATATCCGCTACGGTGAGGGCTTTATCCGGCGTCATGAAGTCGTTGTACTTCATATCCGCCGTGACGTATATGTCAGCCCCCGCACGGCGCGCGTCGCCGATCATCGAAGCCCCCGCACCGGTGCAGACCGCCACGCGCCGCACCTCGGGCGAAGCGATGTCGCTGTGGCGCACGACCCGAACGCCCAGCACGCGCTGCATGCGGCGCATGAACTCCACCGTAGCCATCGGCTCGGACAGCTCGCCCACCACGCCGAACCCGACCTTTTCGTCCGCCTGCACGGGTTGGAGCACGCGCAAGTCCCCCACGCCCAGCATCTCGGCCAGCCGCCAGCTCATCCCCCCGGGGGCGCTGTCCAGGTTGGTGTGGCACGCATAGAGCGCAATGCCGCCGCGGATAGCCCGCTCGACGCAGCGCTGCACCTGGTCTGCCGAATTGAAGCGCTTGAGCGCATGGAAAACGATCGGATGGTGCGTGATGACCATGTCGCACCCTTCGCGTTCGGCCTCGGCCATCACTTCGTCCGTGACGTCCACGGCCAGCAGCACCTTGTGCACCTCGTCGTCCGGGCGCCCCACGATCAAGCCTGCGTTGTCGTACGATTCCTGCCACGCGAGCGGTGCGAAACGCTCGATAACATCGGTCACTTCCCTGATTAGCATAGTATCCTGATTTGTCTGGTTATCATTTTTTCTGCCCCGGCGGGGCCATCCGCCCTGCGGCCGCGGCACTGCGCTTTCCGCCTTGCTGCGCAGCCTTCCCCAAGGGATGCAGCGCCCTTTACGCCCCTAAAAGAGCGACTGTTCGTAAAAGGCGAAGAGCTCCTTGTGTTCCGGCTCCTCCTTCTTGCGGCGGGGCTTGCGCGGACG